>LWDU01031941.1_pt1 | contig 26445 bp, 26 predicted proteins | sample 727161 | NCBI WGS metagenome assembly LWDU01 (sample SAMN04566230, study PRJNA314399) | hydrothermal vent metagenome | isolation source: deep sea hydrothermal plume seawater | place: Mexico: Gulf of California, Guaymas Basin | collected 2004-07-11
CTTACCTGTGACCGAAGCCGAAGAACATGGTGACGCCCGAACAAATTCTCACTTACGCACGCATCGTTACCCTCGTTTTGTGTCTTGGTGGAGCGACCTATCTGGACCTCAAAATTCGCCGTGTTCCAAACGATTGGTGGATCTCATGGGCGAAGCCTGCGTTGTTCCTCCTTTGTCTCGAGTTATGGGCTTTGGAAGCGGATTGGACAGTGTGGCTTACCGCATCAGCAGTTGTGGCATACGCTTCAACCGCAGTCATTGGTAGACCAACCTTGGATGATGTGCGAAACGGCTCGCCCGAAGACGTACTAGTTTCACTCTGGTATCTCGCATCGGCAGTGGGTCTTGTATTCGGGGTACTGCGCCACCTAACCCCATTGATGGATGGGCTCGGATTCGGCTCACTTGTTGACTGTAATTACTGCTCGACTGCAAGTGAAATTCAAGCCTCTTACTTGTGGGGCCAGATGCTAATAATTGGCGCGGTTTTGTTGTTCTTTGAAATGTGTTATCAATTGCGAATGTTGCATGGTGGTGCTGATGCAAAAGCGATGATGTTCGTTGCTCTATGTTTACCAGGATGGAGTGAGATTTCAGCCGCTGGAGACGCACTAATGCCACCGGCGATTTCACTGCTTATTTGGGGGGCAATGAGTTTTCTGATTTTACCAATTTATGTATTTGGGATGAATATGGCTGCCGGTGATGCTGGGAATTTGAAAATGGCTTGGCACGCTCGCCGATTACCTCTTTCTGAAATTCCAAATCGCCATGTCTGGTTATTGGATGAAATAATTGAAGGAGCAGATGGCGAGAAAAAGGTCGAAACTATAATGCGGCCTAGACGAGGAGGGCGCGCTGAAAACAAATTGCAAGAAATACTCTCAGAATTAGAAGAACTGGGAGTAGATAAAGCCTGGACTACTGAGAAATACCCATTCATGGCGTTCTTGATGTTCGGAATCATACCGTTACTTATTATCGGTGACCCGATTCAATTCCTACTCAATTTAGTGGGGCTTCCTTGAAGCACAGACTTGATGATGGACACAACCTTCGGCAGGATAGGGATTGACGATGCACACGGCTCGACAAATAACAAATTCCGAAGGTGGAATGACTGCCGTTATTGAATTCCTAACCGCTTTCGTCTTATTTCTCATCATCCTATCAGCTTTCTTTTCACTTGCTGGTCTTCAACTCGGTTCAAACCACCCAAGAACTGACCAATTAGATGATTATGCCCTCGAAAGTTTACAACGATTAACAACTGATGCTGGTTGGTACACACCATACGATGAATTTGGTAATCGCGATTTAGCAAATGCTACTACTGAATGGCATCGCTACAACGCTACTAATCTACTAAACGGGGTAGTTCAACCGGGATTGACTGGAACATTGGGGCAACTCGATACGGAGCGACTAGATGGGATTGCAAACATCACTCAAGATCAATTTATCAAAGGGCTTGGACTTCCATCTTGGGCTAGTATCAACCTCACAATTCGAGTGATTGAAAGTTCTGATTCTAACAGGATTGGTTTGTTATTGTTTCAGGATGGCGCGAGCCGCGATGCAGCCGCTAACAGCGCTGTAGCGCACCGTTTAATGATGCTAAATTATGAAACTGTTGAGATTATCTTAGAAGTTCATGACGCCGGACGAATGCCAGCCCATTTAGTCATCTCAGAATTCATGGCAGAGCCGGAATTAGGATATCCAGAATGGATTGAATTGGAAAATCGCGACGGTTTTGCAGCCAACCTTACTGGGTGGGGGATTGGACGCTCGTCAAGCGGAGGTGTCCACTCACTAATTGGCAACGGTGCTTTGGCAGGCGGAGACGTGATGCTCTGTTCTGGTAAACCCTCTCTGCAAGAGAATCAGGGGGCTGATGTTGTCCTTGACCTTGGGCTTTCAGGAATTTTAGGTAGAGGGGCCATTGATGGGCTCAACAAATACGATGACACGCTAACCCTCACGTGGACTTACCCCGGAATAGCACAAACTGAAACTTCAATGGAAGTTAACTGGGTCACTAGTTGGGATATTGACAACAATATTGCCCTATATTGGCTTGGTGGTGGTGCTTCAAATTCCTCAAATTGGGGTCGCTCTACTGACGGAACTCCTGGAATCCTTTGAAATCATATTTGATTGGATTCCACTTTGTTTAATCCACGCCTTAAGGCGTGTTCGTTTGGCAACGAGTTATTAGAGGTGGTCGGACTTTGCATCTTTGATAGGCATGCTAGGGGGACCACAATACACACGCGACCGCTGTGTCACTGGCATTCATGGATTGGATGAAATTACCCGTGGCGGGATACCATATGGAGCAACAGTGCTTATTGGAGGAACTTGTGGTTCCGGTAAAACTACGTTGACCATGGAATTTCTAGTTCATGGCGCTCAAATGGGAGAAGCATGTGCATATTTTGCAGCCACAGAACCATCTGTAAAATTACTTGAGAATATTCGACAGTACACCTTTTTTGACATGGAAATGGTCGATAAAGGGCTCATCAATGTGTTTGATATGGATGTTGTTTACTCATGGCTTGGATTAACAAAGGCAACTTTTGACCGAGACGATATCAACTCACTAGTGAAAGCGATTACTGATATTGTCAATACCATCGGTGTAACTCGCCTAGTTATTGATTCAGTGACCACATTGTGTTACAAGATTCCAAATGACCAACTTATTCGCGACTTCCTATTTACTCTCGGGAAAACCCTAGCCACCCAAGGGTGCACATCTTTCCTAGTTGCTGAAATTACTTCTGCGGGTGCAAAGGCACACTGGTCATCTTTCGGTGTTGAAGAAGCGATTTTGGACGGAATAATGGTGATGGGTGATATCGATAGGATGGGGCACTTGTTACGATTTTTACAGGTTGTAAAGATGCGGGGTACTGACCACTCTCGGGCAAAATACGCCTTAGAATTGACACCCATGGGCGTAATGATGACGCCGATGCTAAAGTGGGGGGTTGATTCATCATGATTGAGTTAGACCAGAGGATTGCCGAACAACTCACAGAGATTTCGTTGAATTCTTCGTTACAAGTTCGTTGCGGCTCTAGCAACTCGTTTCTTGTGACAGCATCACTAATTGAGCCACTCATCAACGAATTTCAAATGGGCGGCGTTTACATTTCTGCTAGCCGCCCTGCACCTGAACTAATTGCTACCCTACAAGAAATTGATATCCCAACTGAAGGAATACAATTCATTGATTGTGTCTCGTCTGCATTGTTGGGTGGTACCGAAAACCAATTCACCAATATTTCCTATATTGATAGCCCAATTATGCTTGAGAACATTCTCCTCAGAACGCTGTTTCATTTACGGCAAATGCCCACTGAACAAAACTTCGTCATCCTAGATTCAGTAAACGCATTAGCAATTTACAATGAAGAGAAAATGCTGGCAGAATATCTTCACACTTTCATCAATACCTTCCGTGCCCGTGATGTATTGAGTGCAGTAGTAACTGTGCCTGACCAAACTCCTCCAAGTGTTCTTGCAAACCTTGACCTATACTGTACTGATTTGGTAGACCGTGGGCAGGTTGTTATTTCCTAAGGTGATGATTTATGGGGCAGCGAATCAAATTTGATCCCGAAGATGTTGAGTTCTTCGGGGAAATCGCTAGCATTGGCTCTCCAAAATTTGACAAGATGATGAAGGGAGGAATCCCGCGTGGTTTTACAATTCTTTGCATTGGAGAGCCAGGAGCTGGAATGGACTTATTCATGAAGCAGTTCACATCAGTAGCTGAAGACCCTGCGAACACAGTATTGGTATCAACTTCGGAAAGCCAACACGAGATTTTACAGGTTTTCCGACGCTATGAATGGCCACTTGACCTCAAGGTTAGATGCCTTGGTGAAGAATACAATGAACAGGTCCTTGAGAAGGACATGGAAGCTAGTAGATTTCGCCTAGAAGGCTTTACAATGCAAGATATTCAGAGACTTGCTCAGACGAGATTCGTTGAAGAAGATTCAACCGATTATCTAATTGCAATGGCAAGTCAAATTACATCTCTTGGACCATTCTTCCGATGCGCAATTGATAACCTCGATTTCTTTTTCCAAAGAAACGAAGCAAGAAGAGTTATCTCAATGATTAGAATTATGCAAGCACATACTCAATTAAATCGTGGAGTCTTGTTACTTTCTGCATCAAGCGGTTCAATCCCAGAAAGTGTACAGCGAGAATTATCTCTCATCTGTGATATCGTATTCGATTTCGAAGTCAAGATGATTGCTAACAATTTCGAAACCAGAATGGTAGTTAGAAAATTCCGTAACGCACCTGAAAATCTGCGCGTTTACACCTACCGTGTAACTTCCGAAGAAGGTATAACACCAGAGACAGTGGACAGAGTTGCGTGAGAGGGGAAAGATGAATCAAGCAAGAAGGCTGAACCGAGAGCCAGAAGAGGCGGTTTCTCCAGTTATTGCAACAATTCTTCTTCTAGCAATTACCGTTCTATTGACCAGTGCGGTCTACTTGATGATGTCATCAAGCGTACAAGCGCCAAACAAAGGAGTACCTACTGCCAAAGCTAGTGTTAGAATGCTTGACAATGGATACCAAGTGGTCACAATTACTGAAATGAGTACACAAATTGAGACTTTCAAATGTAAGTTCCAACTAATCCCACCTGAAAGCATCAGCATAACTTCAATTTCAGGGCACACATCTGATGCCGATGTATACGGAGTTTCAGGCCAAAATATCTCATTCCAAGACCGAGATGCTGGATTCACGGTCAATACCGGCGATTACTTCGTGATCGATGCCGCAACCATTGGAAGTGATAGCGGAGAATGGACATTTAGGATGCTGTTTGAAGGTAGTGGCGGCCGAAGTAATGGAGAAATTTTCGCAGTTACCCTACCCGCAGCCTCCTGAAAATTTCATGTGTGCGGCACAAAGGGCTTGAATGGCAAACCCTCTCGCAGGTTTGAGAAGAATGGGCGGACTTGAGGATTGGCAGCCATACCACGCGGTCATTGGTAGAGAAGCAACTGGCGGCTCTGTCCCAATTCAGCCACAAGATATCACAGCACCAATCCAATGGCAACTAGCACCATCAAAAAGCCACATGATTCGCTGGCTCCTGCTTGCAGCTCAAGGCGAAAAAGATGTGGCGTTAAATTTCTCAGGAACACCAGGGGAAGATGTTGAATCAATGGCAAGATGCCTAGACCAACTAGGTGTCAACATAGAAAAAAGTGAGTCACAATGGGTGATTTCAGGAGTAGGAGTAAACGGCTTCAAACGTCCAGTTTCAGTGCTAAACTGCGGGAATTCAGGGACTGCACTGCGTCTGCTAACTATAGCCGCTGCTCGATTAAATTACCCAATAATGCTAGATGGAGACCATACGCTACGCAGGCGCCATTCAGAAACACTACTGCACATCTTGGAGTACCTTGGAGCCCAAGTTAGTCATGGAACGGGTTTGGAGTCTCTACCCTACCTCGTACACGGTCCAATGGAGCCTGGAGAAGTAACACTTGACGTCTCCCGCTCAAGCCAACCTCTCTCATCCCTTCTCCTCTCAATGCCAGCACTTGAAGGTGAAATTAGGGTCAACTTAGCAGGTCAAGGTGTTTCACGATTGCACGCACAACTCTCTTTTGAACTGGCTGGGAAAACTGGCTCTGAAAATCAAATGGATTGGCGCCCACACATCAACCTCAAGCCTTGGATTGTGGAATGTCCTGATGTTGTAGAGATCCCGAGCGATAGGAGTCTAGAGGCATTTTCAATACTCTATAAATCGGTGCACAACATCGAAGTTGAGGTCACCAATTTACCATCAGATGAGGATTCACTTGGGGCTGAAATTTTGGCCACCTGCGCGGGTGGCCAAGAGTTGTCTGATGTTGAAGAAATGAAAATTGATTTACGAGACTCAAACGATTTGTTGCCACCACTAGCAGCGATTCTTGCTCTTGGCAATGGTGGCACAATTACCGGTGCTAGCCATGCCCGCCACAAAGAATCAAATCGAATTGAGAAGACTTCCGAACTACTCGCACAGTTCGGATTGACTACCACTCCAACAGAAGATGGATTGGAAATTGAGGGCGGTCAATCACCAAGTGCACCAAATGAACTTGTCAAAACTCACGCTGACCATCGACTTTGGATGACTGCAGCATGCTTAGCGACCAAAGTCGGTGCAACTCTTTCGCATCCAAACTGCTATGCAGTTTCAGACCCAGATTTCATCAACAAATTGAAAATCACTTCTCAGTAAACTGAAACCGAAATATTCGGTACAGCCAAGAAGCAAGATAAAGGGCAAATAAAATCAAAATTATGGTCATTACAATCTCTAAGTTCTTAGATTCTAGATTAAAAATAAATATTAAAATGAGAAAAAAGGCGACTACACAGGAAATGATACGGCCCAACATAGTTGATTTCACCAATTGTTGACAAGTGATACGGCCATTCAACACTTCGTCTCAATATCAAGTCAACCGTGGCGACCAAAGTGATGGTCAAGCGTATTGACATCTAATTTCATCACCGTAGGCCTGCCATGAACACAAGCCCACGGATTCTCAATGGTTGACATATCAGCTAGCAGTCGTCTCATCTCTGCAATCGACAACACCTGATTTGCCTTTACTGCGCCGCGACATGATTTCATGAAGGCGATCTCATCAGCCAAATTTTCAGCAACATTTAGCGGCCCTGCCTCACCTGATTCTTGTAATTCCGCAATCAAATCAATGAGAAATCCCTGCAATCGGGAATCTCCAGCAAGCATTACAGGAACAGAAGTTAAGGCGAGTTTTTCGCCTCCCTCTGTGAATTCAAAACCAAGTTCTCCTAACCTATCTCGTGAAGCCTCAACCACTGAACTCTGGACCGCTGAAAGGTCTAGATGTATCGGCTCAATGAGCGGCTGAGCCCCCCAGTTAGCCATACTGTTTCGCAATCTCTCATAGCGAATTCTCTCGTGCAAAGCGTGTTGGTCAACCACATACAAACACCCCTCACCTTGTGCTAAAATATACGAATCTGCAAACTGGGCTAATGGTTCCATTACTGGCACATCAGTTACAACTTCATTCTCACTTTCTATTTCTGGCTCATCAAGAGGTGAAACCGCTTCACCCGCCTTTGAGTGTCTGTGCAATTCTCTTTCCGCACTGCTTAACGCCGGTGATACCGGCGCTTCTTCTAGACCAGGGAGTGTCTCTTGTAAAACCGGAGAAGATGAGGTTGGGCGTGGCTTATCAGCCTGTTTTGAATCAGTTTTTGCACCTTGATAAAACGATGTTTGCATTGTTGGTTCCACCCTCGCTGGCGGGTTTGCCCATGATGGGGCCTCACTACTCACTGATGTTGTGACCGGTGCTTGCTTCTTCCCGCCATCAACTGCTCCAAGTGGGAACTCTCTAGTTGGCGCTTCACCAGTTGGGACTTGTTTCAGTGTGTGCTTGATTGCTCTCTCCAATCTCTCTAGCACACGCCATGAATTTCTCAATCTCACTTCTCTTTTGGTTGGATGAACATTGACATCAACTTCGTCAGTAGGTAAATCGAGTAGTAAAACAACAACTGGATGCCTGCCAACCATCAATCTGGTGTGATAGCCCCGCTTGATAGATTGTAGAAACGGTTGTGCTGCAACTGGCCTACCATTGATGATGATGTGGACATCATCAGATTTCCCTCGACTAATATCTGGTGGTGAAATCCACCCTCTCCAGCGCTCTTCACCTGGGGCCTCGGCATCAACATCTGAGCATGTCAGAGAAATCATTTTCTCACTAGAAGCACCCAGCAAATCGTACAGCCTGTCGCGCATATCCTCGGTTTCAGGGGTTTCAAGGATTGCTCGTCCATCCACGGTCAGTCGGAATGAGACTTGAGGATTACAAAGTGCGTGTGACACCACTACATCCACCACTTGTGCGGTTTCGGTCGCTGCTCTCCTCTGGAAAGCCAATCTTGCTGGTTGGTTAACAAACAGATTTCTGACCTCTATTTTCGTGCCATTGGCCATACCCTCGGGCTCTGCAGCATGCACATCACCATCTTCAACAACAATTGCTCTACCTTCGCTAGATTCCGGTCTGCTTGCGACTTTCAAATGTGATACTGCGCCGATGCTTGCTAAAGCCTCGCCGCGAAATCCAAGTGTGCCGATGGCTGCCAAATCTGATGCATCAGTTAGTTTGCTAGTAGCGTGGCGAGTTACAGCCAAAATGAGTTCTGACTCTGGTATTCCATGACCATTATCGGTCACTGAAATCAAATCAAAACCGCCGCGTTGGATCTCAATGTTGATGCGAGTTGCCCCTGCATCAACCGAATTTTCCAATAATTCTTTGACTACTTGAGCAGGTCTTTCAACGACTTCACCTGCGGCAATAAGCCCGATTGTTTTGTCATCTAATTGAACAATCGTTGGCGGAGTGATTTCCTCGGATATTACCATCGTCACTCCTCCAACCATTCATGCTGGCCTCTTAGAATCCCTTTCAACTCGTAAATCAAATCCATCGCTTCGCGCGGCGACATTGCATCAGGGTCCATTTCCGCCAACCTCGCTAACGCAGCAGCTTCTGTCGGCTCAAGTCTCGCCCCAATTGGCACCTCTGCAGGACCATCTGTGGCTTGGTCCTCCGTTTCCGGAGTTACGCTAGCCCCCTTTGGTAACATCCAGCCAAACAATGATGATTGGCCCACATCCCTCGAAAGTGGTGTTCCATCTTCGCCAGCCCGCGCCCCTTCGGCCTGAGCCTCAAGGAAGAGTAGCAAATCTCGTGCCCTCTCAACCACATGGGTAGGTAAACCTGCTAGTGCGGCCACCTGCACCCCATACGAGTCATCACATGGCCCATCCTCAACAGTGTAGAGAAATTTGAGTTCATCTCCACTTTGTGCCACCTGAACATGAACATTTACCAAGCCATCAATTTCTGCTTCTAATCCAACAAGTTGGTGATAATGAGTAGCGAATAGGCATCTGCTTCCAACTCGGCTGGCAACATCTTCTGTCACAGCCCAAGCAATTGCTAAGCCATCAAACGTTGAAGTCCCTCTACCAATTTCATCGAGTAGAACGAGCGACCTCGAAGTCGCTCGCCTGAGAATATGTGCGACTTCAATCATTTCAACCATGAAAGTTGAGCGCCCTCTGCGAATATCATCGTGCGCTCCAACCCGCGTGAACACTCTGTCAACAAGACCAATTCGTGCTCTTTCTGCTGGTACAAAAGAGCCAGCCTGCGCTAATATCGAAATTAAAGCAGTCTGGCGAAGATAAGTTGACTTACCACCCATATTGGGTCCAGTCAACAACAAAAATCGGCGCTTTTTGTCCAATGTCAAATCATTGGGCACAAACGATGCTGTCGCTTCTAACACTGGATGGCGGCCTGCCTTAATGTCCAACTTGTCATCCTCGCTCATCTCCGGCCTTGTCCAGCCAAACCTTCGTGCATGGTGTGCAAAGGAGCAAAGAACATCTGTTGTGGCAACCTTTCTAGCAATTTGTGAAAGTGCTTGACAGTGTTCCTTTACTTGGTCTCTCAACTCTCTGAAAAGTGCATATTCTAGCTCGTTCCCTCGGCCTTTTGCATTGAGAATTAGTTCTTCCTTTTCCTTCAATTCCTCTGTGATATATCGCTCTGCATTGACCAATGTCTGCCTTCTCGTATACTCTTCAGGCACCTTGTCTAGATGTGCATTTGAAATTTCAATGAAGTAGCCAAACTGACGATTATACTTCACTTTGAGTCGGGGGATTTCAAGCCGCTCTCGCTCTGTGGCCTCTAAATTATCTAACCACTCTTTACCCTCTGCTACCGCACTTCTATGGGTATCGAGTTTTTGCGACCAACCAGGCTTGAACAGGCCGCCTTCTCGAATTGTTACTGGCAATTCATCGTTGAGTGCTTCTGAAATGAGAAGTCGTGTTTCATCCAAATCCAGCAGATTTTCAGCGCATTCCAACAGAAGTTCATCACTGCCTTCAGTAAGAATTGCATGTAGAGAAGGCATTCTTGCAAGCGCATCTGAAATTGCTACAAGGTCTCTGCCATTGGCTCGACCATACGCGAGCCTTGTTGAGAGGCGCTCCAAATCTCTACTGCCTTTCAGCGCCTCTCGAAGATTTCGCAGTCGCCTATTTGCATTGACTAAACTGGCGACTGCACCATGCCGCTTGGCTATTTCTTGACGGTCAAGAAGCGGCATTAACAACCACTGACGTAGCATTCTACGACCCATCCAAGTTCGGGTGGCATCAATTGATGAAAGCAGACTCCCCTGCTTATCGCCACCCAATGTATGAGTGACCTCAAGATTCCTCAGAGTCGTTTCATCTAACACCATGTAGCGTTGTTCTTCTGCAAACTCAATATCACGCAGTGGCACAGTTGCAGTCAGATGAAGGCGTGACAGGTAAGATGTTGCCATCCCACAAGCCTCCATCGCCATCGGCTTGGAGTCAAGGTCAATATGGCCTAAATCAGCGACATCTAATACCGATTTCAAACTTGCAAGCCGCGCTTTACGTGGCACTTCATGAGTTGACAAAGTCAAGTTATCAACTGAGGCTAAAATCGATTTAACCATATCAGCAGAAGCATCGTTACGACTCATCACTAACTCACGAGGCTGCCACCTCAACAATTCATCACGCAGTCTCTCAAATCGACCAGCACCGGAAAATTCCCCTGCCCAAGCACGCCCAATGCTAGGATCAACAATTGACCAACCAAGAGTATCCGACTGCAAAATAACTGCTGAAAGCAAAGCCGACGATTCTTCACCAATCAAACTCTCTTCGTAAAGTGAGCCAGGAGTGTAAACCCTAGTCACGACCCTCTGGAGTAATTTTTCACCAGGGCGAAGTTCCTCTTCTTGCTCGCAAAGTGTGACCTTGTAGCCCGCCTTGAGCATTTTTTGCAAATAACCCTCAACCGAGTGCCACGGTACTCCTGCCATCGGTACCGGATTAGCCGAGTTCTTCTCACGACTTGTGAGAGTGATTCCTAGAACGTCGCTTGCCAAAACTGCATCATCGTGAAACATCTCGTAAAAATCGCCCATTCGGAAAAATAGGACAGTATCTGGGTGTTCAGCCTTGATGGCGTGAAATTGTTCCATCATCGGTGTTGACATGCCTACCCCTTCTTCCACTGCAACTCATTGAGCGCTCCCGCCCTACGGGCGGAGTTTCAGCGGGTGTGTGACGCTCCATAAGCAAACCGCTTCAGAAAGTTTAACCCCAACCAAAATCAAAATGAATCCGGCAAGGAATGACCAACCAATTGATTCATTGAGCAATAAAACCCCAGAAAGTATGCCAAAGAATGGTACCAAATATACGTAAGTTGCGGACGCGGTTGCCCCAATTTTATCCACGCCATCTGCAAACCAAGCATAAGCTAAAACTGTTGAAATTGAGGCTAGATAAAATATCCAAAGCCAGCCTCTTAAATCGGGTATTGCAGCGCTGCCAAAAGTGACTAAATCAAATGCTGCTAAAGGTGTCAACAGTATCCATCCTAAGAACGAAGCCCACGCAACTATTGCAATGGGAGATGGCTTATCTTCAATGTCATCAGATTCTAAAATTTGTTTAATTAAATTGGTTGAAACAGCCCAACATGCAGCAGCACACATTATCAAGAAATCACCCATCAATCTTTGATTCATTGGCAGGTCTGTATTTGGACTCCAACCAGTAACAATTCCAACCCCAGCAAGACCAACTATCAGTCCAAAAATTAGATTGCGATTTAATTTCCTATGTAAAAGAGGGATGGCAAGCAGTGCAGTGAATGCAGGGTTGAATGTAATTAGGATAGATGCATCGCCTGCAGCAGTTCTTGCCATCCCGTGCATAAAAAATAATTGATACAGAAATGTTGAGAAAAAGGCGATCCACGCTAACTTCCAAAACATATCCCCACGAGGAATAAAAATTGCTGGTTTACCCTCTCTTGAACCCCGTTCTTTGAAGTACAACCATACGAAGAAAAGTGGAATTGTTATCGCGTATCTATACCAAGAAACAATTGCTTCTGGAAGTGCTAATGCTAACTCCCTCCCTGCTGCCCAAGCAAGCCCCCAAGATGCCGCTACAATAAGCAACTTGAGGTGGATCGAAAAGCCGCCGTCAAAGAAGCCGCTGGTACCCTCGCCCGTACCAGCAGATGCACCATCACTCATCCTTCAGGGCTAAGTGTCGAGAATAGATGAACCCATGCTTAGATACTGTGGCATTTTATGATTCAGTTTCACCAAGGTTTCAGGTCATTAATATAGAACATATGCCCAATTATCACAAGGCAGGAGATGACTAATATCACAAATATCAAATCTCCAAACAATGCCAAACTTTGGCTCACATCGTCGCTAGCCGCTGGGTCAAAACTGAGAACCCCTACGTAACCATCGACCCCAGTACCATAGAACTGAACTTCACCATCTGCTGAAGTGCCAATTTTCGCATCAACTGCAACCGAGTTGGAAATCTTATGGGATTCCATCTGCGAGATATCTGAAGAAATACTGAATATTTCCAAAGAATCACCTCTCGCTAACCAAAATACTCCGTTTCCATCAATTGCTGCGGCCGTTGAACCGCCCACACCAGGGAGGTCAATGATTGTTGAATCGGACAATAATAGCAAGGTGCTAGTTCCACCCGCAATTACCATCTCAACATCATCTCCCCAATCGCCATCATTGATGAAGTAAGCAGAATGAATCTCCCCGCCTGCGCCGTGATGCAATAGAGTTAGAGTCGGAGCATCTCCAAGCACAGCATCTGCGCGAATGATCACCTCGCCTGCAGGACCAAAGGATGGGTTGCCGAGGTCAGTGTCATATCCGATTACTACTGCTAAATGCCCTCTTTTTGATAGATGTACACTTGTCATTACCGTACTATCAACAGGTGCAGGAGTTCCGTCTGAAACTTCACCTTCTGCAAAAGTGTGTAATTGAGTGACTGAACCATGCTTTGTAATCATAAAACCTCTCTCGCCATCATTACTGGCTACTGAAATAATATCTGGGGCAACCTCATTACCCCAATCCAATGCAATGTGGGTGAGCGTATTGCCGTTGAAACTTGCCAAATAACCATCATCTCCCGATACTAACCATCCGGAGTTAGTTACGGCAATATAGTGCGGGACAGAATTTCCTGTATTCACTATCGAAATGCCTGATGTTGTTGAGAAGCGCAAAGGCGATACATCTGCCCGTCCAACTAAAATCAGAGCCTCAGTCCCATCATTATTCCACTGCACTTGCTCAATTGTCTCACCATCCTCTAGCATTGGGCTTTCTTCAACCCCTGGAAGGGTCAAACTAGCTTCCAACCAGAATGCACCAACGAGTAGTGTCACGATAAAAACTGAAAACCAAAACCACTGCTTTTCACTCTCTTCTTGAAAATACTCACCAATAGTGACTAGCCATGAAGGGGTAAGTGGCTCCGCCATCAGAGATGCCAAGACTACGACAGGCTAAGTATTGACCGCCCGAATTGATGCTATTCTAATGTGAATGCCGTTAAATATGGGTGGGCGGTCGCCGGCCTTGACTAAGGCAGGGGAATGGAACATGGCAAGAAAACCCGCAAAGATGTACCGCAGCGCGAAAGGACAATCTTACACTCGTCGGGAATACACTGGTGGGATTCCAAACAGCCGAATTACAAACTTCCACATGGGTAACCGAGTGGCTGGTGAAAAGGGTGAATTCCCTGTAGAATTGACACTAAAAGTGGACAATGCTTGTCAAATCCGCCATACTGCCTTGGAAGCAGCTCGAATTATTGTGAATGCAACCATCCGTACAGCAGCCGGCGCACATGGCTACTCACTTCGTGTTCGTGTATATCCTCATCAGGTCCTGCGCGAGAACAAACAAGCAACCGGCGCGGGTGCTGACCGTGTATCTCAAGGAATGCGCTGTGCATTCGGCAAAAATGTCGGCACCGCTGCCCGAGTATCAAAAAATCAGAAGGTTATCACCATCCAAACGACTTCAGAGCACTTTACTGCTGCAAAAGATGCTCTTCGCAAGGCTAACTGTAAGTTACCAACCACATCATCAATCGTTGTTGAACGTGGCCATGAACATCTCAAGGGACTCGTTTGAGGCTAGAGGATGTCATCTTCGCAACCCTCTGACGAACGGGTAATTAGATTGCGTGAAAGCGTTGTTAATTCACCAACTATTTGGAAAGGTGATTACGCTTACTTCATTCACCCTCTTTCAGACGGTGTACCTCGACAATCTGGTGAAATGCTAGCAGAGGCACGTGACATCGTATTAGAGATGGTCAACTGGGATGAAGTAGATTTGATTCTTGGAATTGAAGCGATGGGAATTCCGTTAGCAGCTTGTATTTCCATCGCAACCGGAAAACCACTTGTAATTGGCCGTAAAAGACCTTACGAACTTCCTGGTGAAGTTAAGGTCGACCAATCAACTGGATATTCAAAAGGATGTATTTTCATCAATGACATAAATCCAGGTGAGCGTGTGTTTGTGATTGACGATGTCATCAGCACAGGTGGAACACTACGAGCCGTTTTAGCAGCAGTGGAAAAGGCTGGAGCAATTGTCCAAGATGTTGTAGCAGTCTTTGAAAAGAACAGTATCGTAAGTGAATTAGTAGCAGAAACTGGCTGGCCAATCCGCTCTATTGTGAGAGTCAGAATGGATGGAGACCAGGTAATACTACTTGACTGAGGTGAAATTATGGATCTTAACCGCCACGACTTCCAACTTGACGAATTAGTTGAAAAAATCCGCACAGGTGACCATCGGCTTGTTGCCCTTCAACTCCCTGAAGGTTTGAAAATTCAAGCATTAGAAATGATTGACGCATTAGAATCTGATACAGATGCACAAATTATTATCGCCGCCGACCCATGTTATGGGGCCTGTGATTTAGTTCACCACAAGATGAAGATGATGGGAGTAGATTTGGTAGCACATATGGGACACAGCCAAATGAATATTGATTCAGGAATGGAAACCCAATTCATTGATGTAACTTATGATGGGACCCCTGAATTAGCACCAGTCATCCCTTTCTTATCAGCCCACAGAAAAATGGCTCAAGAGCGACTCACTGAGGGCAGTGTACAGGAAATTGGTGAAGCAGAAGCACAAGAGAGGTTCCTTGATGCAGTTGGTAGAATAACTCCTCTTACCGATGTGAAATTAGGGTTAGTGGGTTCAATTCAACACCTACATTTGCTTGAAGATTACAAAGAGATGTTAGAGAACGCTGGATTTGATGTCATTATTCCAACCGGCGGTGACCGGCTCACTTTCCCGGGTCAAGTTTTGGGCTGTAACTACTCAGGTGACGACTCCTCGATCGGCCACTACTTGTTCCTTGGTTCTGGTGACTTCCACCCTATTGGGCTAGTTCTCCACACCGGAAAACCACTATCTATCCTAGACCCTTATACTAGTGAAGCTAGAGAAATGTCACTAGAACAGATTGAGCGCATTTTGAGGCAGCGTTTTGGCTTAATTATGGCCGCTGATAAGGCACATTCTTTCGGTATATTAATTGGTGAAAAACCTGGGCAAATGCGGCGCAGCATGGCATTAAGGTTGAAGCGACTACTTGAGAAACATGGCAAAAAAGGATACTTGCTGGCGCTCGAACATGTTGGGCCAGAATTGATTGATTTCTATCCAGTAGATGCATTCGTCAATACTGCTTGCCCACGAATTGCCATTGATGATTCGGTCAAATATGCGAAGCCACTTTTGACCCCATTTGAGTTAGAAGTAATTCTCGGCGAGAAACAATGGGAAGAAGGCTATCAATTTGATGAAATCCCATGATTTCAAAAAAATATTTGCGCTTGCAACTCAAGATGTCGTTGCGCTAGTCAGTGTTTGGGAGACTTTGTCTAATCGTGCAAGGTCCACTGCTAACTTGTTCAATCGTAACTCAGCATCATTGATGAATGGATTAATCACTGCAAAAAGGCCGCCATTTAGGCAGTAGCGATGAGAAGGTCGGCCACGGCCACCTTCGTTCTGTGCCTCGCATCTAACCATTTCTTCATTGAGGAGTTCTTTCATAGCCACACTGATTTCTGGTTGACGAAGCCCACAGGCCAGTTGTAACTCTTTACTACTCAAGTTTCCGCCTTCATGTAAAGAGACCAAAACGTATGCAACATTTGTTGAAACCCCAATGTTCTCTAGCATTTCAACAATCAAATTTGCTGGTTCGGCTGAGGATGCTTCTGAGGCTAAGGTTATCTGCGGCATGACACCCAGCGGACTTGGTAAGAATATAATCTCTATGCCGGATAGAAGTGATTTTTGCACTCAGAGTAGATTTTTCTAGTCTGTAAGTTTTGACCATTCCAACTAACCTATAGTGAAACAAGTCGGAGGTTTTGACCACTCATTACCTCGATATATGAGCAATTCATCTCAACTAATCTCTGCTTCAATCTCCTGTCCACTGTTAACACTGGCCAGTTTTCCTGTGAAGCAATGATAACTAACTGATCATCAGGATGGCTTGCCTCTTCTGGGCCAGCAATAAGTTCCGATCTAGATTTCAAAAAATCAAGCAGAAGAGGAGATGTGGTTTTCTCCTGAATCATCTCCAATTCATCTAAAACACGGTTCAATAAAACAGGCTCAAAGGTCCCAACCACATCAGCCATTGCTAAATCAACATTAAAGCCACCTTCAATGATTGCAGCCCAACCGCAAGCATCAATCAGAACTTTGCTCATCTAATCACCTCTAATCATTGGTAAATTATGGCTGGGTAAAATCCCTGCCAACCCCACATCAACTAATTGTGGCATAGCCAATCAGTCGCCATCTGGCTCCAATCCTTCTCGAGAGAGTAATTCTCCCTCCTTTAGAAGCACATATTGGTAGCCTAAGTGAAAGTGTTGCCTTCTTTCCTTTCACAAAAGAAACTACACCCACCGAAGTTGCTGTTGATGCATTGACCATCAGCATTTCATTAGGTTGCAAAGGTCGTACTGGATCAGGTGACCCACCGCCTCCGGTCACCATTTCCTTCAGGAGAGTCAGTTCAAGGTCTACTTCATTCCAAATAGGTGGTAATTCACCCTCACGCGCCACTACTTGCCCAGAGAGTTCGTCTGCCTTAGTGATACTTGGGTCTAGGGGAGTTGCCATTCCACAAAGCCCACCTGCGTGCATTGAATCTAAATCGTTGCCTCCACCCTTTAGACTGATGATTCTAGTGTTGATAGGTACCCATGTTGCCTTCTTTCCTTTCATTACCTTGCGACCCGGAGCGACTACTACTTTGTCACCGATATCGAACTTTCCACTTACGATACTTCCTCCAATGACCCCACCTTTGAGTTGGGGTGGTCTTGAGCCTGGCCTATTGATGTCAAAGGACCGTGCGACATGTAGGATACCAGCCGCTTTGGGGTCTCTATCAGGAGTTGGGATGAATTCCTCAATAGCTGAGATTAGAATGTCAAGATTAACATCGTGATGGGCTGAAACAGGGATTATTGGTGCGCTTTCAGCGATTGTTCCTTTCAAGAAATCCTTGATTTCATTATATGATTTGAGGGCTTGTTCGTGGGACACGATGTCAATCTTGTTTTGTACCACTACGATGTTGTTGATACCAGCGATTTCTAGCGCCATCAAGTGTTCAAGAGTTTGGGCCTGTGGGCACTTTTCGTTAGCAGCAATCAACAGCAAGGCGCCATCCATAATGGAAGCGCCGCTGATCATCACGGCCATCAGTGTCTCGTGACCTGGTGCATCAACAAATGAAATCACTCGACTGAGTTCTTTTTCGTCGTCCTTCTTTCCATCTGGCCTTTTACCAGTGGTGTAGTACTCACCCTTCTTGGTCTTGTAAAAAGCAGTGTCTGCATAACCTAACTTGATTGAAATCCCACGCTTGCGCTCTTCAGAATGAGTATCTGTCCAAGTCCCAGACAATGCTTGGGTGAGGGTTGTCTTACCGTGGTCAACGTGACCTACTAATCCAATATTGACTTCAGGCTGACGAGGTAACTTGCTCACCAGTTGAAATCCTCTCCTTGTACATCTCTATCACGACTCGTCTGAATCGCCGCCGCTGTCACCAAAAAGGTCAGCGAGCGACTTCTTGCCGCTATCAACAACCTTCAGGTTCAACTGGCGGGTGTCTTGATTGATTGTGTTGCCACGGAAAAATCTGCGCTTGCGGATTCCATCGTAGGTGTATCGGTAAGTATCGCCTTTCTTCTTTACGAGTTTTTGAGCCTTGTATCCAACACCTTTGCTAACCAAAACTGCTTGGCGGTTTCCACCAGCGATATCGCTACGCATTGGTGTTCCTGTTTTATCAGAGCCACCAGTGATTTGTAATTTGTATCCAAGAAGTGACTGGTCTCCATCACCCACGAACTGTCCATCAACCACATCTCCGATTTTCTTTCCAAGAAAGTGGTTGTAATTTGAACCCTTAATCTCAACCGAATATGACCTGCCTTTACTTGCAGGGTCGGTGTCATTCACCGCCGCCATAAATGAGGTATCTCCTGTAGCCATGGTAATCAGTGTCCCGCCGACAAGCGACCCGTATAAGGCAATTGCGCCCTGTAAGGGCTACGACATTTTACCTTCATTTGCCCTTTAGGGCACTCTCAAGCCGTTTCTCAATGGCTCCGGGTAGGGCCGCCGGCATTGAGAGATGTTGTGTGCGGCCGCGTCCTTTAGAACGGCTAGATATATGCGACTCAATCAATTCCAAGTCTTCTAAACGCTTGAGATGCTTCCAGAAAGTAGTGTGGCTACGTGGATCTTCTTCATATTCTTCACAGACTACACGATACAACTTTTCTGCATCACCGGTTGTCACCTCAGGCTCCTTACGCAATCTTCGACAAAGTGCTAGTAAAATCATCTGAGCGTGTTTGTTGAGGTCAACGACAATACTCGGTTCCACTGTACGGCCTATTTCTTTTGCCAGAAATCGCACATCATTGGCGATTACTTCGTCTCTACCTGCCCTCTCAGCCTTCTTGATTGAATCTTCTAACAATTCAATAGCAACTCGAGCATCACCAGTTTCAGCGGAACGTTGTCCTATCGTACGCAATACACCATCAGAAATAGACCCCTCATGACATGATAATGCTGCCCGCTGTGTAGCAATGGCAGTTAATGCCGTTCCTTGATATGCTTCAAGTCTGATGTGATTGCTTTGGCCAAAGCGCGACAGCACAGCCCCTTCTAACTGGTCAAGAACTTGCTCTTGGCTGATGATTATTAGTGAAATTGTGCCTTTAATCTCACGACCTTCATCAATTCGCAGAAGTTGATAGAGAAGGTCGCCCTTGTCAGCTCTAAGTAAATGGTCGACTTCATCTAAAACCAATAGCAAGTGTTCATTTCTGCCATGTAATTGCTTGCGTATTGATTGCAAAACCTCGCCGCTACCAAAACCGCGCTCTGGGTGCCTAGAGTCAAGATGTGTGACAATACGCTGTAAAACCTGTGCTTTAGAGGGGAAATTTCGGCAATTAACATGAACTAACTTGAGTGCCCTTTCCTCACCAAGATGCCTCTGTAAGTCCCTTGAAAAAACGTGTGAAAGGACTGTCTTACCGCATCCTACGTTTCCGGTGATTGCTACGCGACAAGAAATTTGGTGGTCATTAATTTGTTGAAAAATGCCAGCCATCTGTTGTAACTGCTCATCCCTTCCAACTAATTCTTCTGGCACATAATCATATGATAGGGGCTCAGCATTGATGAGAATCTTGCCCGCTCCAATTCTGTCTAAATATCCCGCCACTCGCTTACCTCCCAATGTCTCGCTGACCATTCAACCCACAACCCGGTTTGTGAACCGTTTGCTTCCAACTCCCAACGTTCTTAGCGATTTTGGTCATAACTAACCAAAATCAACATTCTCGGTTGACTAATACTAACCTCACTTGGGCAAGGTGAACAACTGATCATCACCATGCCCATCTAATAGTCCAATTCTTACAGCAGCATCAAGCCATGCATGAGCATAATTTATCGCCCCGAAAGCCCGAACTAAATCACCTGTTTCCATGAAATGGCGCGCATCTGAGGCATAATCATCACACATTCCCATCATATCGTTCAATTGTTTAGCCTCAGGGGTGCCTTCGCTGTGTATCGGTGTCGCCTTTCCTTTGGCACGTGAAGTCAAATCAAGGTACTTCTCAACCAATTCTTGAGTTACTTGTGAGTTCATCCACCGGCCTCCTTAATGGCCAAGATTCGCCGCACATCCTCCTGCCTACCTAGAGTATTGTACAACTCAATTGCTCGAGTTAGCAAACCATTTTCTTCAGCATCTCTCGCTGCCTCAAAGATAACTTGGCGCTGCTCCCAGTCAATTCTTTGACGCTCTTCTGTAACCAATTTTCTGAGAAATAAATCACGTTTTGAGATGAGTTTCGGTGATTCCCACCATCGAATTAATCCATCTCTTGTTGCTGTTGTTATGATATCTGAATCGTTGCTAGAAATATGCACACCTGCTGGCCACGATTCGCCTTCTGTAGGAGGTATTCTGTCAAGGACGCCATCCATTGTTAGCATCCACCAACCATCACCAGTCATTGCAGCTTCAAGTGGATCTACTCCCGATTCAATCAACTGTTCAAGTGAATCCCAACCAAATGGATTTGGAACTCCCTCGAGAATAGCGCCATCCACTGATTGGACCAGTAATTTGCCATTTGTTAGGCGACTAGCCCAAGACCAACGCCTATCCTCAATAATTCTCTGTGAATTTTCACCAAATAGGCGTAAACAAATGAGGTGTCCATCGTCATTTATGGCAATTAGATGTTCTCTGTCAAGCCAACCAATTAATTTTCTAATACGCCCAGGTCGAAGGCGACTAATTCCCCTACCTTCTCGATTGAACATATGGATGTGGTCGCCCCGGTCAGCCAACAGCCAACCACCTCCGGGGCGAGGTAAGCAATCTCGGAATCCACCACCAACCGAACGACCTTCCCCGAGAGGATTGCCGGTTCTAATATCTAGAAGGTGAAATCCAGGACCGGAAAGAACTGCTACACTAGTTCCATTCGATACTAGCCTGTAAACATCAAACTGAAAAGTCCGCTTCCAGATGAAATCCCCTAAATCATTGATTAATCTTACAATTCCACCAGTTGCTATGAGGACCCCGTCATTGAGAGTTGCAATAGCACCAACTTTTCCTTCAAGTTGATGACTCCAAGAAACTCGCCAATCACCAGCCATCAGAATTCGCCCCCAGCACCTAGATTGATTAGGTGATCTTTGGCTGGCGCACTTATCCTATACATGCGACTACGTCCCTGTTTACGAACTGTCAGTATACCTGATTTTAGTAATCCATTGAAGATTTGTGAAAGCCGTGGCCGCCCCACTTCTAATTCATTCTGAAGTTGATTGTCAGAAGGAGATACTTCTCGCTCAACTGCTTGAGTCAGAATCACTGTTTCAGCATTATTGAGGTTAGTTAGCGCGTTAATATCGAGCACAACATCTGGTTCCCTAGGTGGTGCAACTCGTCGTATAGAACTGAGCGCATTAAGAACCTCTTCTGGAGTTGCTTCTGGTTGCTCCTCCCATGATTCACTTTCCTCTACTGGAGATTCTTCATCCCACTCAATTGTCTCCACAAATGGTACTGTGGGCAGAGGTGTTGCTTCAGAATCAGGTAAATTTGCTGAGATTCCCGAATTCGGTTGCATCTGCTGTGGCTCGATATTTGGTGAATTTCCCAGAGGAGAATCCATGCCATCTTGAATCCAAAGTTCTGTATTTTGGTCATTAGTATTGATGCGGCGCAGATAGTTAGGGTCTGACTCTTCCTCGTTCGGCTTCGCTTCCCTAGGCCCTTGGGTCTTTCTCGGTGCACCTTTGTTTTCAGCAGCAGTGTCAATTTTTGCAGTTCGATTACGTGAACGAAGCCCACCGAAACGGCCACCGCTAAACTCTGGTGCTGTGCCGTCCGCCATCTCCAAAATCTCTGCACCACCAATTTCATCGCTGAATTCGCTCTTCCATTGTTTCCCACCATCGACCTCTGAACTAGAGTCAAAAGAGTCGGAATCAGGTTCATTTTCTAATTCTGAAGGAATCACTGGCTCTTCGTTGTCTTGGGTCGAACTTTCAACAACGGTATCTTCGGTTGAATCTAATTGTGGGCCATTATCATCTCCAAAATCCTTCCACATATCTGCAGCATCCGATAATGATGGGAATGAGGTCTGACTTTCATCAAATTCAGGTATCTCTTTTGGCGTTTCGATTTGCTCAATAGTTGATGATTCGGTGCCCGTTAGGGATTTTTCTTCTTCATCATTAGAAAACTGGATGCCCTCCGATTGTGTGTCAATTTCAGCAGTTTCTGACACTTGAACATTTACTTCAGTCATTGGTGGCGCCGCATCAACCACTCGCTGAAAGGTGGAATCCTCCACTACAGTTGTGGGCTTTGCTTTAACTTCAACTTTCAAGTCCAATTTACGCCCGTCAATCAGCGGCATCCCACGCGTCTGATCTACGACATCACGCAGAAATCTCATAGCCCTACCTACATGGCCACCACTTTCTTTCATCACCAAGTCAAGAAGTGCATCAGGAGCCGTCCAAGACGAACGGCTCGCCTTGTGTACTCGCTTACCAATCAAGCGCGCCATTTCGGCTCTTGTGAGAGATTCTAGAGGTGGTGTAATATCCATCTCTGAGAGTAGTTCCTCCGGGAATCCAGATTTCTGCCCATGGGTTAGTGTAATGATGGTTAAAGCACGTATTTTTGTCAATACTGGCATCAGTTGAGATAGCACTTCAGCAAGCACCGGACCAGGGAGTAAAGAATGGTCAAAAATGATCACTGGAAGAAGGCCTGTTCGGCCAGCTAATTCTTCATCCAAACGGTCAATCATCATACTATGTACAGGGGGTGTTTCAAAGTCCTTCATCAAGTCACAATACATCTGATGTAGAATGGTAGTAACTAGGTCTCCGGATGGCCAAAATACGGTATGTATTTGGTCGGCTGTTGAAGCCACACATTGGGCCAATGATGAACGTCCAGAACCCTTCTCACCTACTACTGCCACAACACGAGGGGACGCGAGTCGGATATTGTTGGCTAAAGCAGTAAACACTTCATCTCTGCCAACCATCAACTCCAACTGTTCTCGACTTAGTGGCCTAGTGTCAAAAGGATTAGACCTTAGGGCAGGGAGATTCAACATCTCTAGTGCTGCTGATTGCATAATAGGAGCGAACTTGAAGTCCACTTAACATATTTACGCATTTTAAGTTGTGAAAATGATGCGTTCAGAAGCGTTGAACAAGTCACGGCGTTGCCATTTGCCGACAAAACTGCCCGTGATAGTGGAAAATAATTACCGCTTTAACGCGTTAATAACGCATTGGAAAAAACGTTAACCCGTTATTCTCGATAAGTTAACGCTTCGTTAACGCATCACCCCAAGAGGGCTGTCAAGGATTTGTTCTAGAAAATAATATCATCAACACCACCCCATACTAGCAATCTAGATGTTTTGATAATGCTCGGAATGCTTTAGGGGGTCCACCCTAGGCATCAAGGTTGAGGGAAGTCAATGCCTGTTGATAATAGCCGCTTGAAAGGGTTCTACAAATTGAGTGTAAAAGAGCGCCGAGATATGATCGCCGAACTAGCTGGATTAGACCAAGAAGCAGTAGATGCATTGGCAGCAATGGGTGAACTTTCTGAGTCCGCTGCGGACCGCATTATTGAGAACGTAATTGGCACCCTTGCTTTACCAGTGGGAATAGCAACAAATTTCATCGTTGATGGCGAGCATTATCTAGTACCATTTGCCCTAGAAGAACCCTCTGTTGTAGCCGCCGCAAGTAACATGGCAAAACGCTGCCATGCAACCGGCGGATTCGTATCCAATAATACCGAACCAATCATGATTGGGCAAATCCAAGTAGTCGGTTGCGATGACCCTTTCGCGGCCAAAGAAGCGGTCCTTTCCGCTACTGATGAATTAGTATCCGCATGCAACGAAGTTGACCCTATTTTAGTCAAATTTGGAGGCGGTTGTAAAGACCTAGAAGCGCGTGTTATCGATACTGAATCTGGACCAATGGTTATCGTCCATATCTTAGTTGATTGCCGCGATGCAATGGGGGCAAATGCAGTCAATACAATGGCTGAAACTATCGCCCCAAAAATCGAGGTAATTACTGGTGGCACAGTAATATTGAGGATTATTTCAAACTTAGCAGTTCATCGCCTAGCAAGAGTAAGTGCGACGTTCACCCCATCAGAAATGGCCAATACTGGAGAAACACCAGAAGAAGGGAGCAAAGTCATCGATGGTATACTACAGGCCTACCATTTTGCCTCTGCGGACCCGTTTAGGGCTACAACACACAATAAAGGCATTATGAACGCTATTTCGGCTATCGCTGTGGCTTGTGGCCAGGATTGGCGTGCAATTGAGTCAGGAGCGCACTCATACGCCTCTCACGAGCGTATTTATGGCTCCCTTACACACTGGGAGAAAGATGCTGATGGAAATCTAGTAGGATCTATTGAACTACCAATGGCAGTAGGTTTGGTTGGTGGCGCTGTTAGAGTACACCCTACTGCTAAGGCAAATGTTGCAATAATGGGTGCAAGAACTGCAGATGAGTTGGCAAAAGTGATGGCTGCAGCTGGAATTGCTCAAAATCTAGGCGCTCTTCGAGCGCTAGCCACCGTTGGTATCCAAGCAGGACACATGAAGTTACACGCTAGAAACATGGCAGTTACCGCTGGTGCTAATGATGACGAGGTTGACAACGTTGTTGAAATCGCTCGGGCATCGGGCAGGATTACTGCTGCTGCAATTGAAACGGCTCTTGAACAAGTCCGCAATGAATGAATATCTAGTGCCGAAGCACCCTACATTTAGGAGTTTTGAACTCAATCGATTTTGCGGACATTGATTGCGTTTGGACCCTTTGGACCCTCACCAATCTCAAACTCCACACTGTCGCCATCTTCGATGCGACCCTCGACTTGGGAAATATGAACGAAGAGGTCATCTCCCTCGTCTCGTTCGATAAATCCGAATCCTTTGCTCTGATTAAACCACTTTACTTGACCCTCGGCCATAAATCCACCTCGCCCAACCCATACTACTTGAATACACACTATTGAATGTTGAATAACAGTGGGTGATTCGTGAAAAGGTGCATACTCCGAACAAGAAAATCATTCTTCTCCGGCACTTTCTGCTAACGAGCCGTTCTCATGGACCTCAAGTGGTATTTCCTCTCCAGTAATCGTGGATTCAACCTCTTCGGCATTGATTTCTTATTCACCAGAAAGCGCATCAGCTAGTTGTGACCCTGTCAAACCTAATCCTGCTGCCTGTTCTTTGAACCATTGTGCAACCTCTGCTGTAGATGTATGAGGGCACCCAAAGTATTCAGAAAATCTCCTGGTGGTGCTTAATCGTCGAGTGTTTCCGTCTCGACGCTTGTCAATTAGGCCCAATTCCCTCAAATCTGAGACATGTTCGTATGTAACCTGGCCAACCATTTCCACCAATTTATTCTGAGCCATTGGTTGGTGATAGGCAATCAGTGCTGCAGTTTTAAGCAACCTCTTGGGTATCTCTGTCCTTGCAATCTGTGGGATGTGGTTAGCTAGTTGAGGCTTCACTTCTAGTACCCAATAGCGGTTTATTTCAGTTAGTTGAATCGCTGTTTGTTCTCTACCAGAGATCAATTGTTGTAAATCCAAAAGAGCCATTCTTATGGTTGACTCAGTAATTTTGAATTGTTCAGCCAGTTCTGCTTGGGGTATTGAGCGCCCCGCACCAAATAAAGTCGCTTCGAGTAGAGTTGTGAGTTCTAAATCATCACTCATGCAACCACCTCTGGTGCAAGATGTTCAGTAATCGCATCAAATGTGCCCAACTCTGGCCACTTATCTTGGAGGAATATTTCCCCATGTGGATATTCTACCTGCCAAATGTCTGTATAACCCCTGTGAGTTAGGAAAAGTGCTGATACGAATCCAACTATGCCACCTTCTGCTTCAGCATCCTCAGGGTCCCACCCTGCATCAATTCCTTTGACTTTCAGTACCTCAGTGACTGATTTCACTGTGACCGGCTCACCTTCAGGTGATAATTCTCGAATTGATGCCCAAGTTTCGCGTATTTCCTCTTCCAAGTTTTCTTGGTGTACTCGTCCCTTAACATTGGCTATTGCCTTCTTTACTTCCAATGCATGCTCCACTCTAGCGCCCTCTCTCAAGCGGCGCTCTTCGGCATCATCGTGTGCTTCAGATAGACATGAAAGTAGTTCTGCAAGAGTTACTGGGCGGCCACCATCACGCTTGATGCG
>LWDU01041732.1_pt2 | contig 26445 bp, 16 predicted proteins | sample 727161 | NCBI WGS metagenome assembly LWDU01 (sample SAMN04566230, study PRJNA314399) | hydrothermal vent metagenome | isolation source: deep sea hydrothermal plume seawater | place: Mexico: Gulf of California, Guaymas Basin | collected 2004-07-11
TTTTCAGCTGAAATAACCCCAGTAACATTAGCCCTAACGTGTTTAACCCCGAGCTTTTCGACGCAGTGCCGACGTAAGAATTCAGCAAATTTACCTGCATCTAGGTGATAACCATAGTTAACATTGAAGGCAAACTCTGGTGTCGATATCTGTTTTGGCGCCAACCTCTTAAACATCAAAGTGTTTTGTGATGACACCGCCTCTGCAAAAGCAACATTATCCCGAAAGCTCTGCCATTGCGGGGCTAGATTAGTCTCAGCATATGCATGGGGAAGTGTAAAAGGATGCGTGTAGGTATCGTCTTGACCAGTTTTCCAGCCTTTAAAGAGAGTCCCTTGTTTAAAACTAGCATCACATTCGCGAATAAAATCCGTCTCAGAGATTCCCATTTTCTGTAATGTCGAACGCATAGACGGCCATGTTCCTTCGCCCACGCCTATGGTTGCAATATCGGGGGACTCGATGAGGGTCAGCTCAAAGCTATGCTCATTGGGCTTTGTTTTAGAATCAACGAAATGTTCGGCAGCAATAATACCGGCCGTAAGCCACCCTGCGGTGCCGCCACCAACAATGACTAAACGAGTAATCTTTTGCTCTTTCAATGCCTAGTCCCCACGCCGTTTAATCAAGCTAGAATAGCCGCTCAAAACGCTAGCTTCAATATTTTAACTCACTCAGCCATAACTCAAATAATATTATTGTTTTACATGCCACAAAAAAAGAAGCCGCTTAAAAATTTAAGCGGCCAATAGACTATGATAGGGTTTAGTCCTTATTTAAAGGTATATCTCACACCCAGATCATATCGCGCGCCGGTTTGACCAGCCTGCAATACTTGCAACTTATCTCGACCATAAACATTATAGGTCTCTTCAAGCACGTTAATTCCAGAAAAGAAGACAGTCAAATTATCGCTATATTCATAGCTTGCACTGACATCGAGTTGTCCAAAAGACTCAACATTGGTCGGGTTAGTATAGGTACCTGCTCCCTGCCCTACGCCCGCCAAGAAATCATCACGCCAGTTGTAAGCTAGTCGGACCTGAATGCCATCTTTATCATAGAAGCCAATAAGGTTAGCTGAGTCACTCAAGCCATTGAGTACAAACTGAGAATCGATCTGCATATTGTTATAGGCAACATCAGCACTCACAAAGGTAGCGTTAGCAATCATACCGTAACCACTGTCACCAAAATTATGCTGGAGATTAATTTCAATACCATCGACCTTAGCTTTTCTTTGGTTAGCCGGCGCAGTCACCTGAAAGGTAAGAATCGGATCACCATCGACGCCGAATATGGCTGGTTGGCCACCGACTTCTGAAATAGCCGCATTGCCAGCATAGTTTTGTAAAATGTAGGCGCCAACTTCAGAGTAATTTAATGGATCAATACCACTCTCTGCTACGGCCTGATCATATAATACACCGCCCAAGGGCCAATTTAAGTTAAACAGCGGCTCGGCGGGAAGTACCGAAGAACCAATAAAGTTTTTGACATCTTTATCAAAATACCCGACCGAGACGTAGCTGTACTCATCGTAATACCACTCAGCTGACAGATCGAAGTTAGTTGACTCAATGGGCTCTAGACCAGGATTACCACCACCGGCAAACCCACCGTTATTTTTAAAGGAGATACCGCTAACCGTTACGCCACCCTGAATATCTGAAAAGCTAGGTCGAGTAATTGTTTTACTCCAAGAAGCGCGGAGGATGACATCCTGCATAACCTCAATGTCAAAATCCAAGTTAGGCAACATAACATCGTAGTCACCGGTATAATCATCAAACGCCTGAATAGAATTTCCATCTGCATCGACTGCTTCAACTAGCGTAAATTCGTTGCCGCCAACCCAGTATACATCGCTATAAGTCGGCGCTAAGGCAGCAGAAGTTACATCGGTAGATTCATGACGAACACCCAGCTTGAGATGGACGGGCATGCCTTCATACTCAGTGGAATGTCTTAACTGAATATAAGCCGCGGTTGTCTCTTCTGTCGTTCTTTTGTCTACATTCCAGTCAGTAGAAGCGCAGTATCCAGTACCACAATCACCTACCTGGGCATATGGAATGCCGAGCGTGGCATAACGTGCCTCAGCAACGGCTATCGCATCTGCTAACTCACCAGTAAAGTATTCTGTCTGCTGACGGGGATCATTACTTCCGCCCAGTTGATCAAACTGGCCATCAATGGATGAACGAACCACAATATCACTCAACGCACCAGGCAATGTAAGACCACCCCAATTGTCTAACTGAACAGTCTTGCTGACAGCTCGGTTGGATACTTCAGTCAACTGCACACCAAAGTCAATACTAGATTCGTCAGTCCAATCAAAAGTACCACTAAACTTAGACTGCTCGATATCCATTTTTGCTTCGCTATTGCTGAAAACGCTACCCGTTACTACGATGTCGTTCTTGTACAAGGGGCGATTCGCTTCACCACCAGAATTCATGTCTAACTCTAAGACAGGCATTTCTTGGCCGTAATAAACGGTTTGTCCAACCTTGTTGAAACTGGCAATGGTCACCAAAGAACTAGTGCCATAGGGGCTATTTGCACCATATTCTGCGCTCGAATCATGATAATCCAGTTCTAAAACAAGGGCATCTGAGGCCTGCCACTCAAGATTAAAACCGACCGAGTTGTTTTCACTCTTTCTACCATCTCGGTGCATGCCCATTGCAAAATCGGCGTTGTTCACATCCTCTTGATAGACTAATGGTGAAGCCTGAGGTCCATCCGTCCATGTCGAGGACTGCCCTGGCGCTGCGCCATTACTAAACCACGCAGACATATCACTCATTCGATGCTCTAAATCAAGTTCAGAACGAACATAATCTACCGTAGCGGTGATCGCAGCAGTAGGCGCCCACTGCAACACTAGCTGTCCATTTTTTCGAACAGACTCATACTCATTAATAGAATAGGCAACTTGTTGAGGGATTGAGTAAAATTCATCCGCACTCTGTGGACGGTTAATCTGATTTTCATCATTTGGAATACCGTTTGCACCAGAGTGGTCTCCCGTACTAGTAAACCAGCCCTGCGTCTCTACGGCGTTGACGCCATTATGACGAGTCTGAGAAACGGCGGTGATCGCGATACCAATGGTGTCATCGGCAAAAGTATTAGAGTAGATACCTGAGAACTCGGGAGTGACTTCATCACCCTCTCGAGTTGAGGTGTCCGCCACCATCTTAACAGTACCACTCATTTTCTGACCGGGATCATCCAGAGGCCTAGTAGTAGAAATATTGATTGAAGATCCGATACCACCTGTGGGTATGTCTGCTCTGCCGGTTTTATATACCTCAACACTGGCAATGCCTTCAGAGGCTAAGTCACCAAAATCAAACGAGCGACTGGTGTCACTGTGGGTTGGCATCTGCCGGCCATTGAAGGTGACTAGGTTATAGCTTGGACCAAAGCCTCGTACTGTTACCTGACTTCCCTCACCACGCTGCCGGTTAATGGAAACACCAGTAACTCGCTGTAGGGATTCGGCCAAGTTTTGATCAGGAAACTTACCCATGTCTTCGGCAGAAATAGCATCGACAACACCTTGCGAATCACGCTTGATGTCCATGGCTGCTTTTAAGCTACCTTTAATGCCGCCTGTGACAATGATTTCTTCTATCACACCCTCGTCCTGAGCGAACGCGGGAACTGCTGAGCCAATGAGTGCTAACGCAACGCTTGATGAAAGTAGACTCTTTCTGAATGCCATTTTAAATCCCCTGAGATTAAGTACTGATTTTAAATTTTATTTTAACTGCTGCCGCGAGAATGACGTTACTTTAATTTATATTGGCCACGCCAAAAAACTTCCAGCAGCATTTTATACGTTCCCAAGATTAAAACAGTCTGGATGGTGGTGCTGTATGTTTGAGATTAAACGCACTTAATATGAGATAAAGCGGTGATATCTTTCGCCAGCGTCGACTATTGAGCTTAGTTTAGATAATAAAGACCTAGAATCAATAAAAATACAATCAAACAATGCCGATTAATTAGGCTGATACCCGGTTATTAACAGAAGAACCTAAACCGCTCCACTGAGTGCCAAGTCCTTATGTCACAATTACTCATTAAACAAGCTTGTACATTATTCGTCAGAATGACGTAATAGGTAGCTCAGTTTTATATTTAACCTGCCTTAATGCAAAGCTCGATTGGATATTTGAAACACCCTCAATGGTAGATAGCTTTTTCACAATAAACGTTTTTACAGTAGCAATATCACACACCAATAAACGAATTAAATAATCGCTATTACCAGTCATTAAGTAACATTCCATAACCTCAGGATAACGCTGCATTTGTGCATCAAAACTCTCTAAGGCTTTTTCAACCTGTCGCTCTAAGGTTACCTGGGCAAAAACATTGATGAACAGGCCGACGCTGCTTGGTCTCACCAAGGCGACATAGCGATCAATGATACCTCGCTGTTCCAGCGAGCGAACTCGGCTTAAACAGGGTGACGGCGACAATCCAACGCGACCTGCCAAATCGACATTGGATAATTTCCCTGACTGCTGTAATTCACGCAAAATTCTTAAATCTATGGTATCTATCTTATTGTTTGGCATATTATGCCTCATAGGGCCTAATATTGCTCTTATAACAGCAACACATGCTAAAGAATGTTCCTTACAATTTGATTTTATTGACCATGAATACATCCTTATGAAGCGTTCGAACTACGGTATTAAACCGACCGATAGTGACCCTACCGAAACCAAAGACTGGATCGACTCCTTATCGGCCGTTACTTCAGTGCAAGGGATTGAGCGGGCTCAATTCCTAATTCGGCAGCTTGAGGAGGAGATTAGAAATAGTGGATTTACGGTAAGTGGCCGACCATTTTCAGCTTACCGCAATTCTATTCCGCTGGAACAACAAGGGTCCTATCCAGGTAGTTTAGAGCTGGAAGAACGAATTACAGCGATTACCCGATGGAATGCATTGGCGATGGTTATGCGTGCCAACAGAGCCTATGGTGGGCTTGGCGGCCATATTGCTAGTTATGCCTCTGCCGCAGAGATTTTTGAAACCGGATTTAACCATTTCTTTCGCGCCCAAACTGATGATTTCGGCGGTGATTTAGTTTACTTTCAGCCTCATTCTGCACCAGGTGTTTATGCTAGAGCCTTCTTAGAAGGTCGCCTAGATGAAGAGCAACTTTCCAACTATCGGCAGGAAGTCTCTGGCAAAGGGCTTTGCTCTTACCCTCATCCATACTTAATGCCAGACTTTTGGCAATTCCCGACGGGTTCAATGGGAATTGGACCAATCAGCGCAGTCTATCAAGCCCGCTACATGCGTTATCTTGAAGGCCGCGGTTTAGCGAAAACAACAGAGCGTCATGTTTGGGGTGTTTTTGGCGACGGAGAAATGGATGAACCTGAATCCATTGGAGGTCTAACTCTAGCAGCACGAGAAGGGCTAGATAACCTTACCTTTATCATCAATTGTAATCTACAGCGATTAGACGGCCCGGTGCGGGGTAACGGACAGATTATTCAAGAACTAGAAAGTCTATTTATCGGCGCCGGCTGGAATGTCATTAAAGTCCTTTGGGGATCTGAGTGGGACAGTCTTTTTGCCCACGATACGAATCAGGTTTTACTACGACGCTTTGCGGAAACAGTGGACGGAGAGTACCAAAATTTAGGCTCCAAAGATGGAGATTACAATCGCGCTAAATTCTTTGATGCCGACCCAGACACCAAGGATCTTGTTGCCCACATGACTGATGCCGAAATCAACAAATTAAAACGTGGCGGTCATGATCTACGTAAGTTACATGCAGCCTTTGCAGCAGCGAAAGCTCATAAAGGCGCTCCTACGGTTATATTGGCCAAGACTAAAAAAGGCTTTGGTATGGGCGGTGCAGGGGAAAGCCGCATGTCCTCTCATCAGGCCAAAACTATTGATATGACGTCGTTAACCGCTTTTCGAGATCGGTTTTCACTGCCCCTGAGCGACAATGATCTTGAATCTCTGAACTTGTATAAGCCGGCCGACAATAGTGAAGAGATGATTTATATGCGACGAAAAGCGGCGCAGAGAGCCAACTCAAGCGCTGATAACAAAGCCCAGTTGATCCCGCAGATTAATCAATATGCAAAGTTCGCGTTGCATGCTGATGAAAAATCGATGTCTACCACAATGGCTGCTGTTCGCATGCTCGGAGCATTATTAAAAGACAAGTCTCTCGGTCCCAAAATTGTTCCCATCGTGGCCGATGAAGCAAGAACCTTTGGCATGGATAACCTGTTCCGGCAAATAGGCATTTACGCCCCTCTTGGTCAGCTTTATACACCGGAAGATTCCGAGTCCATGATGTTTTATAAGGAAGCCAAAAATGGCCAGCTATTAGAGGAAGGGATCAATGAGGCCGGCGCCATCTCGTCTTGGGCAGCAGCTGCAACCTCATATTCTGTGCATGACACTCCCACCTTGCCTTTCTATATTTACTACTCGATGTTTGGATTTCAACGCGTTGGTGATCTAATCTGGGCCGCAGCAGATCAGCGGGCTAGAGGCTTTCTATTGGGCGCAACTGCCGGCCGCACAACACTCTCAGGTGAAGGTTTACAGCATCAAGATGGCAGCAGTCACATCGTCGCTTCGACTGTTCCAAACTGCCGAGCCTATGATCCTGCCTATGCCTATGAGCTGGCGTTGATCCTGGATCATGGAATGCGCCAGATGATGGAGCGAAACGTCGATGAGTTTTATTACATCACGGTGATGAATGAGAACTACGCACAACCCAATATGCCTGAAGGGCAGGAGGACAATATCCTGCGAGGCCTCTACCAATTAACCACGCGAGGCGATAAGAAATCTAAAGCAAGGATTCGCCTGATCGGTTCCGGCACCATTCTTAATGAAGTCATTGCTGCTGCCGATAATTTGCTTAATGATTTTAATATCGCTAGCGATATTTTTAGTGCAACCAGTTTCACAGAGTTAGAGCGCGACGCTCGGACCGTAGAGCGCACCAATCGCCTTTCACCCAGCAAGACCCCAAAGATCAGTCATGTCCAGACCTGTTTACCTGGGGATCTTCCTATTATTGCCGCGACAGATTATGTTCGAGCATTACCGCAATTAATCGCCCCCTATTTAGAGGGGCGTCTCGTTGCCTTAGGGACTGACGGTTTTGGCCGCAGTGACAAACGGGCCGTACTCCGTAAGTTCTTTGAAGTAGACAGTAAAAATATCGCTGTCGCTGCCATTGAGGCACTTGTCAGAGCGGAAATTATCGAATATTCAGTGCTAACAGCTGCTCTACAACGATATGAAATAGATGGGGATACGCCAGCACCATGGACTATTTGAATTGTCTTTGCAGATAACTACAACCCAATAGCAACAGTGCATATCCGTTATGTGGCGCTATACCTAGAGGCCTATTTTTCCTATACTGCGCGCCTTAACTGTACTCATTTTAGGATACCTTTTTAGACAGGATTGGTTCATGGCGAAGGTAATAACAGAAACAGTGACCGAAGTGCACCACTGGAACGAAACCTTGTTTAGTTTTAAAACAACTCGTGATGCGGGCTTTAGGTTTAAGAATGGCCATTTCGTGATGATCGGCCTTGAGCATGAAGGCAAGCCCTTAATGCGCGCTTACAGTATTGTCAGTGCCAACTATGAAGATGAATTAGAGTTTTTTAGCATTAAGGTAGCACACGGACCCCTAACGTCAAAGCTGCTGCACCTAAGTGTCGGCGATAAAGTATTGATTGGTAGCAAACCTACCGGAACTCTGGTCGCTGACCATTTACTGCCAGGGAAAAATCTCTACCTACTTGGCACAGGGACAGGCTTAGCGCCTTTCTTAAGTATTATAAAGGACCCAGAGATTTACGATCGATTCGACACTATTATTCTCGCTCATGGGGTTCGCTATGTCTCTGAACTGGCCTACAGCGACTATATTAAGCACGAACTAACTGAGCATGAATATTTTGGTGACTTAGTGAAGAAAAAACTAAAGTACTACCCTCTGGTGACAAGAGAGCCTTTTAAGAACAATGGGCGCATAACCGACATGATGACGTGCGGTAAATTATTTCTAGATCTCGACTTACCCTTGCCTAATAAAAAAGATGACCGCTTTATGTTGTGCGGAAGTCCCAGTATGCTCAAAGACATGGGGTCTATTTTAGAGGCTCGCGGCTTTTCTAAGACACGCGGAGGGGAAATGGGCGAATATGTTATTGAGCGTGCATTTGTCGACAAATAAGGGACATTTGACTTTCTCTGAGACAAAAAAACGGCCACAAAAAAGTGGCCATTTTTAGTTTCATTTATCTTTACGGGCTAACCGTCAATGCACCGCGCATACTGTACGAATGTCCGGGGAAAGAACAGAAGAAAGTATAAGCACCGCCACTCGTCAATCCTTCCGTGGAGAAGGTCACACTAGTACTCTCGCCTCCGCCGATCACGGACGATGCAGCCAATACCCTTGCATCACCGGGCGTTACATAATTACTGACCAATCCAGCACTCATACCTTCAGTGGCCAGTGTCTGCACATCAGCATCAGCAGATAACACCCAATTATGACCCATTATATTTGCGGGTAATTTACCGCTATGCTTAAGGTTAACCGTTATCGACTCACAGCTTTTCTCTACGGCCATGTCTGGGGTGCTGAATTTAAGATAATCGCCCACCTCAACATCAAAGCTACAGGCTGCCTGAGATAGGCTAGTAAATGATACTACCCCAACCAAAATAAAAAATTTCGTGATTTGCTTCATAAAGACTCCATTGTAAAGTTTAACGACCGTTGTAATTGTAGCTTACGAATTCCAAAAGTAATTGAATGAGCGCTATTTTTTTAAAAAAATAGCGCTCATTTACTCTGCTGTCATTAACGGTAGCTGATGAAAACCCATATTAAAAAATGTAAAGCTGAATTTGTCTGCGTACTGCTCTATAGTTTTCGATGCAGGAGTTCCTGATCCATGTCCCGCATTGGTCTCAATTCGAATTAACGTGGGACTTTGACCTGCTTGTTTTTCTTGTAATTGTGCTGCAAATTTAAACGAATGGGCGGGAACAACCCTATCGTCATGATCCCCCGTAGTCACCAAAGTTGCTGGGTATTCTATTCCTTGATTCACGTTATGTACTGGGGAATAACCTTTCAGATATTCAAACATCTCTGGACTTTGCTCTGCCGTACCATAGTCGTAGGCCCACCCTGCGCCCGCGGTAAAAGTGTGGTATCTCAGCATGTCCATAACTCCGACGTCTGGAAGAGCAACAGCCATTAAACTAGGTCTTTGGGTCATCACAGCTCCAACCAAGAGGCCTCCATTAGATCGTCCGTTAATTGCCAAATAATCACTAGAGGTATAGTCATTATCGATGAGATATTCCGCGGCGGCGATAAAGTCGTCAAACACATTTTGTTTGTTGAGTTGGGTTCCGGCATCGTGCCACCGCTTCCCGTACTCGCCACCGCCACGTAGATTCGGCACCGCATACACACCCCCCTGCTCTAACCAGAATGCGTTGGCAATGCTAAATGAAGGCGTCAGACTGATATTAAACCCACCATAGCCATACAAAATGGTTGGGTTTTTACCATCTAAAATCAGACCTTTTTTATGGGTAATCATCATTGGGATCTGGACGCCACCCTTTGAGGCGTAAAAATGCTGAGATGAAATATAATCTTCGCTGGCAAACGCAGCTCCTGATGCTTTAAATACTGTAGATGTATTTTCCTCTACGTCGAGCTCGAAAATAGTTGGCGGCGTATTGTAGTTAGTGAAAGAATAATACAACTTAGTATCTTCTCTATTGCCTCCAATAGCACTTACGCTTCCCAGACCAGATAATTCGACCTCGCCAAGCCGATTACCTTGATAGTCATACTGATAAACCTCTGAAAGCGCATCAACCACATATTCTGCGAAGAAATACCCACCACCAGCTGATGCCGACAGCACATGCTCAGTCTCAACAATAAAGTCCTCCCATTTTTCAGGTTTTGGATTTGCCGCATCAACCGTCACCATGCGCTGATTGGGTGCGTCTCGGTCGGTCACTATGTACAGTTGAGTTCCGATATTATCAATGACATAGGCTTCTGAATTAGTGTCGTCTAAAATTGTCACCAGTGGCGAATTAGGCACAGTTAAATCTTTCAGATAAAGATCGTTCCCAGACGTAGACACTGCGCCAGATATCACTAAATATCGGCCATCTTCGGTAACATTTCCACCTACATAGCGGCGCTTCTGTTCAGGGGTACCACCAAAAATGATCTTGTCTTGTTGCTGGGCAGTCCCCAGCTTATGGTAGTAAAGCTTATGCTGATCTGTTTTTGCTGAAAGTTCACTACCCTCAGGCTTTTCATAACTCGAATAAAAGAATCCGTCTTGCCCATTCCAGGCAATTCCAGAAAACTTCACATCAACAATAGGTGCTTCTAAGCGCTGCTTAGTCTCCACATCAATGATAATAATTTTGCGCCAGTCACTACCTGCTTCTGAAATAGAATAGGCCGCCAGCGAACCATCATTAGAGAAACTCAATGTTGATAAAGAGGTGGTTCCCTCTTCACTAAACGTATTGGGGTCTAGGAATACTTCCGGTTCGCCATTATCCGCGTGACGATAAACAACATATTGATTTTGCAGTCCTGTGTTTCTATAAAAGTAAGTGTAATCCCCTTCTTTGAAGGGGGCGCTAACTTTCTCGTAATCCCATAGAACTTCTAAACGTTTTTTAACGGCCTCTCGATAAGGAATCTTACTTAAATAGCCAAAGGTGACTGCGTTTTGTGCTGCCACCCAAGCCCCAGTTTCTAAGCTCATGTCATCTTCCAGCCAACGGTATGGATCAGCAACCGGCGTGTCGAAATAATGATCAATCACCTGACCTTTGCGGGTTTCTGCGTAAATGCTGAAATCCACCTGCGGCTCACCATTCTCCATGCAAGCACTCAACAAAAAGCCAAGTCCAAGCATTCCCAATAGTGGTACTCCCTTAAGTACTGTCATTTTTAGTCCTTTATAAAGTGGTTAGTCCAGAGATCATGATATCCCCGTATACCTTCTAGTATAAATCATGAAGAATAACGACTTCGAATATTTATTAGGTCTACTCGAGATATAAGTCTCCTAGGAAACAAAAAGTTTTCTATTGGTATTTACATGTTGCGCAAAAAATAAAATTGTTCTTGTAATATTAATAATTGAAGTCAAGAATGTTGTACGAAAATTCGGTTTCAAATATTCTAGGCATTTACTATTTTCACAAAAATTGATGATGGCCAAGGCAACATATTTCTCAGGAGAGCTAAAATGAAAAAATGGTCCATTCTACTTATTATCCTCTGCCTAGCGGCTTGCCAAGGTGAAGAAAGTTCAAATAACAACAAAGAATCAGGCTCCACTATCGAAGGAATTGAATTCGTTGAGGAGGTGGTTGGCGAGAATGGTAAGACCATTATCCCTTATCAAAAGTTTGTATTAGATAATGGTTTAACCCTGATTTTGCATTCAGACAATTCAGACCCTTTAGTTCACGTCGACATCACCTATCATGTGGGGTCAGGAAGAGAAGATTTGGGCAAGTCAGGATTTGCTCACTTTTTCGAACATATGATGTTCCAGGGCTCAGAAAACGTAGCTGACGAACAGCACTTTAAGTTAGTCACCGAGGCAGGTGGCACAATGAATGGAACAACTAATACTGATCGCACTAATTACTTTGAAACAGTTCCAGCCAATCAATTAGAAAAAATGCTTTGGCTTGAAGCCGACCGAATGGGCTTTTTAGTGGATGCCGTTACCCAAGAAAAATTTGAGGTGCAACGTGAAACTGTGAAAAATGAACGCGGTCAGCGTGTCGATAATCGACCTTATGGTCGTCTTAACGAGCGAGTGTCTGAAGCGCTTTACCCTGCTGGCCACTCCTATTCCTGGCCAGTAATCGGTTACTTGGATGACTTGAATCGCGTCAATGTGAACGATTTAAAAGCTTTCTTTCTTCGATGGTACGGACCCAACAATGCGACACTCACCATTGGCGGTGACATTAATATTTCTGAGACATTAGTTTTGGTTAAAAAATACTTTGGTTCAATCCCTCGAGGTCCCGAAGTGGCTATGCCAGAAAAACCAGTGTTTGAGATTGCTGAAGATCGTTATATCTCGATGGAAGACAACGTTCACCTACCTCTCCTTTATATGACTTATCCAACAGTTTCACTGCGCCATGCGGACGAAGCCCCTTTGGATGTCTTGTCCAGCATATTGGGTGGGGGGAAGGCATCTCTACTGTATAAAAACTTAGTCAAAACACAATTTTCAGTGCAGGCTGAAGTTAGCCATCCCTGCGCTGAATTGAGCTGTACTTTTAGCTTATACGCACTACCGCATCCCGCTTCCGGCAAATCACTCTCTGATATTGAAAACGTTATCCGCGACACCTTGGTTGAATTCGAACAGCGAGGTGTTGAAGATGATGATTTGCTAAAGGTTAAAGCTGATATGGAAGCCTCATTTATCTTTGGTCTACAAAGTGTGTCAGGCAAAGTGAGCCAGTTGGCCGCTAATCAGACCTTCTCGAACAACCCTAACTACATTGCACAAGACATAGCCCGCTACAATAATGTAACCAAAGAAGATGTTATGCGTGTCTTTAAAAAATACATTAAAGATCAGCATGGCGTGATAATGAGCGTGGTACCTAATGGCCAACTAAGCTCAATAGCGGCAAAAGATAATTTTGTGCCTGGGCCAAGAAGCGCAGGCGACGGAGCCTCCGCCTCTGCAGATGATATTGCTGTGCGCAAAGGAGCCGATGATTTTGATCGAAGTCTAATTCCCATTGCAGGTGCTAACAAAGCCGTCGATATTCCTGAAATGTGGCAGCATAATTTTGATAATGGCATATCCATTCTAGGCGCTCAAAGCGTCGAAACCCCGACTACGTCGGTATTACTTAAAATTCCTGCTGGCCACTACTACACCGCCAAAAATACAGCAGGAACCGCTGGCTTAGTTGCTAGCATGCTTAGAGAATCAACAACGGAACGTAGTGCCGAAGAGATGAGTAAAGCCCTGCAAAAGCTTGGCAGTTCAATTTACATCTCTGCCGACAACCTTTATCTAAATATTAATATTAGTTCACTGACTAAAAATTTAGATGCGACCCTAACCCTGGTGAATGAACAACTTAGAGCCCCTGCGTTTCTGGAAAGTGAATTCGAGCGCTTAAAGAGCAATGCGATTCAAGGCGCACTAAATAATAGGAAAGATGCTGGTTATTTAGCCTCCACAGCCTATCGACAACTGCTGAATGCTGACAATATTGCGGCTATGCCAAGCTCTGGGAATGAAGAGTCGCTTACCAATATCTCGTTGGATGATGTTAAAGCGTTTTATCAACAACAGGTAAAACCTTTTGGCGGACAGTTGATTGTGGTATCTGACTTAGGTCAGGCTGAACTTACTAAATCACTCTCTATATTGGAAGACTGGCAAGGAAAAGCTGTCGATCTAAATTTATCTCTGCCAGAAGGTAACGGTAAAATGGGTGTGATTTATCTGGTCAATAAAGATGACGCCGCTCAATCTGCTATTCGAATAGGAAAGCGCTCCATGACTGAAGATATTACCGGTGAATACTACAAGTCATCGCTAATGAATTTCGCGCTTGGTGGGGCCTTTAACAGTCGCATTAATTTAAATTTGCGAGAAGATAAAGGCTACACCTATGGCGCTCGATCCTATTTTAATGGAGGTAAATTGTCTGGTTATTACACCGCGACCGCAGAAGTGCGAGCGGACGCAACGGATAAGTCTATTGTCGAATTCATTAATGAGATCAAAGACTATTCTGAACGTGGAATTACGGATGATGAGTTGATGTTTATGCGTAACTCAATCAATCAAAAAGACGCTCTGAAATATGAAACCCCGAGAGCCAAACTAGGTTTCTTGGCGCAGATTTTAGAGCACGACCTAACCCCAGACTTTGTGCATCAGCGCTCTGAAATAGTGACCAATATCACTAAAGCTGAGATCAATGCGCTCGCCAAAAAGCACCTCGCCGTTGACGATATGTTAATGGTTGTTGTTGGTGATGCAAAGACTCTGCGACCCCAGCTTAAAGCCCTTGGGTATAAAGTCTTCGATTATCAAATCTAGAGGTTAGTGATCTAATGCGGGGGACTAGTATGCTCTAGTCCCTTTTGGTTTGCCGATGGGCCCTTCCATCTGAGGCATGGACACCATGCTTGCGTAGCCTCCCCTTGCAGGCATTAGAATCCCTGGACGTCTTAAATATTCCCTTAACTCTCCCTCTTTTTTTTAACATGAGCTTTTGCCTTAGACGCACAAACAAAAGACTAATCCAAGACTGACTGGACAGCATAAAAAGCAACCCGGTAAGGATGAGCCTCTTCAACCACCGCTCCATACACTGTTCCTCAAGTTAGTCAAAATCGTGTAATTATCCTATGTGGGTTATATTACAAACCTTAAGGAACTCTTAACGCTGAGTACAAAAGGACTCTATAAATGAAACATTTATTTAAACTCGACAATCAGCAATCAGCTGAGATGCTCAGTGAAGATCTAGAGGGTTGGAGGATCGTCAAAGGTGACCCAACCATGAAAACTTGGGTGCTACATACCTCAAATGACGGTAGCATGATTTCTGGTATCTGGACGGCAACTCCGGGAACGTACCATGCAACCTATTCAGAGTATGAATTTGTTCATCTAATAGAAGGCAGAATCACCATCACACCCGACGAGGGGGAGCCCATCAACGTGGGCCCTGGGGATGCCTTTGTGGTCGAAGCCGGATTTAAAGGTACCTGGGAAATCTTAGAATCAGTGATTAAACACTTCGACATTAAACTATAACCTTCCTCCTTATCGTGCAATAACACTAGCTGGGTCCAGCTTTAGACTACACTTTATGTAATCTGTTATTTTTGGGCTGTTAAGTACAGTAATTAAGTAAAGCAGACAAAGGCCCTGTAATACCGATTGAGGACGCAACCAGTGGCACAAAAGATGACCGGCATGCGAACCAAGTTAAGCGCACTGGGAGAATTGTTGAAGATCAGTGAGGCTGAATTTACCGCCTTTATGAGCACCTATGGTGCGTTATTTGTTGACTCCCCTGAAAGTACTAAAACCGATTACGAGAGCCATATTAAGCTTCAGGGCTACAAGCAAGGCAGCAGCCCTGAACTTGAACAGTATTATCGAATTATTAGTTTGCTATGTACCCTAGGATCCGTTGAAAAAATGTATATGCCCCCCGTAATGGACCCTAAAAAATCAGTCATGGAAAACCAAGTCCTGCTTGAAGAAAAAATGGCGAAAGATTTAGACGTTACTAAAGACGCAAAAATATTAGAGATAGGTTGCGGCTGCGGCGCTATTGCTAGAAGTATGGCTGAAATTACTGGCGCCCACCTGTACGGTTTTAATATTGATAAATCACAAATTGAAAAAGCCTGGCGAGACCTCGCATTAGAACCATCTAACTTCACTGTGGGTGACTTTAATAAGCCTTTTAATTTTCCCGATGATACTTTTGATGCTGTTTACGCAATACAACCAATGACCTATATCAGCGACCTGGAATTTACCTTAAAAGAGATATTTCGGGTATTAAAGCCTGGGGGGAAATTTGGCTTTAACGATGTGGCCGCTTTAGATAACTATGATAGAGAAAATCATAGTCACCGCTTGTTGATCCAACACACCCGAGAATTAACTGCTTTTGGAGGGTTTTGGTATTACAAATTTTGGGAGGACGCGTTCAAAGAGGCGGGGTTTGAGTTATTGAAATCTGAAGGTTATAGCGCCGTTGAGAACATTAAAAAAGAAGTCGCTCTTTACGGTAGATTCGAAACTATCTTTTCGTTTTTAACCTCGATTAGAATACTGCCACGCAAAATATTTCTGTTGATTCGACGTATGCACGCTAATTCAGAATCCTATATCAAAGCCGAAGAACTAGAACTCATATCCTTGAACTGGTACGCCGTTATGAGCAAGCCTAAATAGACCTAAGCAGCTTTCCACTGACGTCTACACCTTTGTTCCAAGTGGTAATTTATGTCGCACCTTGCCTGATCGAGAGAACAACGCATTAGCAACCGCGGGGGCAATAACAGGTGTTGCCGGCTCGCCAACCCCAGTTGGTGGCTCTGCAGAGGCTATAATATGCACATCAACCGCAGGCATATCTCTCATTCGTACCACCTTCTGAGTATCAAAGTTACTCTCAACGACGGCACCGTTGTCGATGGTAATTTCACTCACTAAGGCTGGCGATAGGCCATAACCTATACCCCCCTCCATTTGCGCCCTAATAATATCTGGATTGATCGCCACCCCGCAATCAACTGCACAAACAACCTTGTCGACTTTGTATTGACCTTGGTCATCCACAACAAGTTCAGCAACCTGAGCAACATAGGACCCAAACGATTTGTGGATTGCCACACCCCGTGAGCGATTAGCGGGTAAAGCACTCCCCCAACCTGACTTCTCGGCCGCTAAGTCCAGTACGGCCTTATAACGGGTGTCATCACCTAAATGGGCGCGGCGAAATGCTAAGGGTTCTTGACCCGCTGCTGCTGCCAGTTCATCCATAAATGCTTCCGTCGAATAGGCTGTATGCGTTGATCCCACGCTGCGCCACCACAAGACAGGCACCTGAGACTCAACAGTCTTGAGCTGTACTTCAAAATTAGGGATGCTGTAAGGTAAGCTGGTTGCCCCCTCAACCGATGAGCTATCAATGCCGTCTGTAATGAAAGCCGCATAGACAGAATCAGCCATAATCGACTGTCCAACTATTTTATGCTGCCACGCAATAATTCTACCCTTACTATCTAAGCCAGCCCTTAATTTATGGAAATACATAGGCCGAAAATAACCTGCATTCGTATCATCTTCACGGGTCCACACAAGCTTTATAGGCACTGGCTGGCCGTTCTCTTTGGCTATGTGAGCTGTTTCAACGACATAATCAGCGTTCTTGTTTGCCCGCCGACCAAAACTACCGCCAGCAAACAAGGTGTTTACCTTGACGTTGCCTGGCAATGTCCACAAGGCCGCTGCAATACCAACTTGGTCCCCTGTGGGTGACTGAGACCCGTTCCAAACCTCAACGCCGTCGTCAGTAATCTGAACAACACAATTCATAGGCTCCATCGTGGCATGGGCTAGGTAAGGAAATTCGTAGTCAGCCTCAATGATCTTAACCGCACGTTTAAATGCACCGTCCAAATCTCCGTGAGTATGGCCTGTCAGGCCATCTTCGTCGCCAACCTTCCGATAACGCTGCATGAGTTCCGCAGAACTTTCGGTCATCGCTTCACTGTAATCCCAGTCAATAGTTAGTGCGTCACGACCTTTTTTGGCATTCCAAAAGGTGTCGGCAATCACCGCTACGCCATTAGGAACCTCTACGACATTCACCACCCCCTTGACCGCCTTGGCTTTCTTCTCAGAAAAAGACTTAACTTTGGCGCCAAACCGTGGAGGGTGGGCAACCACCGCTGTGAGCATACCGGGTAGTTTTATATCTTGGGTGAAAATGGCGGTACCATCGGTTTTTCCTAGATCTTTACGAGGTAGGTTATCTAAACCAATTAAAGTAAAGTCTTTAGGGTCTTTTAAATTTACTTTGTCAGGCACTGGTTGATTGCTAGCAGCCTCTGCCAACTCACCAAAACTGGCCGACACACCGCTTTTATGCGACACAACGCCTTTGCTCACGGTTATTTGATTCATATAACGTGCACTTGCACCGGCTTCACGCATTTGCGTGTACGAGTTAGCGATTGCAGTACTGCCACCTGTCCCTTGAGTGCCCCAGCTTCCATTGGCATATAGTTTTCGATTGGCGGGTGCTGCCTCAGAAACGATTTGCCCCCAATCGGCATCCATCTCTTCAGCCGCAATCGTCGCAAGACCTGTGAAGGTACCTTGGCCAAACTCAATATGTTTAATAATAATGGTCACGGTATTGTCTGGGCTAATACGCACAAAGGCATTAGCCATAAGCTCTCCCTCAGCAACATCGGGAGTAAATCCAGCGGCAACACAGCCAGGTAAAGTCATAGCGAGGGTAAAACCAGCACCTATGGCAGCACTCTTCTTAAAGAAAACCCGACGAGAAATCGATACGGCATCAGCGATCTTTGGCTCTTTTATATATCTCATGACTCAGACCTCCTTGACGCTAATAGTGTGCGACGCGTGTTTCACCGCATCACGTATGCGTGTGTAGGTAGCGCATCGGCAAATATTCCCAGACAACGCCGCGTCAATATCAGCATCATTGGGCGTAGGGTTTGTTTTCAACAAAGCAGTTGCCGACATAATTTGCCCCGATTGGCAGTACCCACATTGCACTACCGCTAGTTCATCCCAAGCTGCTTGAATCGCTTTACCTTCCCTTGAATCCAACCCTTCGATAGTCGTGATCTCTTGATCACCAATGGAGCCTATCGGCATAACACAGGAGCGCACTGGTTGCCCATTTAAATGCACGGTGCATGCACCGCAACTGGCAATACCACAACCAAATTTGGTGCCGGTCATTTCAACGTGGTCTCTAATGGCCCACAGTAAAGGAGTGTCCGGCTCTGCATCTATGTGATGCTTTTCACCATTAATCTTTAAGGGTATAGCCATCTGCAAATTCCCGTTTAAGTGATTTACGTTGCTTGGACATTATTTAAATAGATTGCCACACTTAAATCAATAGCCTTCATAGCGTGTAGGTTATCTAACGTTTCCCACCTTACTTTAGATCTCTTTAAGGTAATCCAGCGCACCCTTAACCGCAGCAACCTGCGCCATGATGCAATTTTCATCATCTACACGCGGGCTGTCTGGATAGACTTCGGTGGTAGTTGCAAAGGGTGCGCCGGTAAACCCAGAGCATAACCCAAGACCTTTAATAGGATAATTAATCACGCCCCGCTGTTCTGTTTTAGCACCAATTAAATAGTTATTTTCATCTGATGGCGCTATGTGGGTTACTTTTTCAACGGCATCAATAATTGCTTTCTGAAACTCTGGCACCGGATTTTCGCTATCACCTACACCGTAAAAACCATCGGGGATTTCCCACAACGCCTGTTCAACAGCGTCGCGGGCTTCTAGGGTTGGTCTAAATTCAGAGTTGTCAGTATCGGTTGTTTCATGCAAATCAAGGTGGGTAAGCATAGAAACATTAAGTCCTTTAACATAGCTCATAATGCAACTGGCTTCTTCTACCGCCGTGCCAGATTTAAAAGACCGATTAGGGTCAATAGCGTTAGGATTCCAACGATTAATCGTTTCATATCCCCAGGGGCTGATGCAGGGTGCAACGACAAAATTATAGGTGTCGGCGTAAGATGCCAGAGTGGTCTCGACGAACCGCAGAGCGCCTTGAACACCACTGGTTTCATAACCATGCACGCCACCTGTGATGAAGACTGTAGGTTTATCATCCTGCCAGTTTTTCGTTTTAATCACCCATAGGGTATAGGTGTCTGGATCAAAAGACAGAACACCGTATTGCTCGACAATGAGCAATTCTGAAAAATCCTGCCCTATAGCTTCTACCTTAGTCACTACCTGCTGCTGATATGAGCGTTTAATTGTTTGCTGGCTTAACCAAGCCGCTTTTTCTTTATTCCCCCATGGTTTGCCGGGGGTTCCAATTGCGTAATGTTGTTGTAATACCATGTTTTCCGTCTCCACTTAGTCCTCCTTGAAAATCTTCACCACTAGCTCGCCCTGTTTATTTATTGAAGCACGGTACATACCCAGTGAATTAAACGAAAAAGCCACATTTGCATCCTTATCGACACCGACAACACCACCTGATGCATCCATTTTCACCAATTTTTCCTGAACCACCTCGTCTTGGGCCTGCTTTAAAGGAATGCCTTTGTACGCCATGCGTGCGCAAATGTCATGGGCCACAGCAGCCCGAATGAAATACTCGCCATGGCCTGTTGCTGAAATACCACAGGACTCGTTATCGGCATAGGTTCCAGCACCAATGATTGGCGCATCCCCAACCCTGCCAAAGCGCTTGTTGGTCATTCCACCTGTGGAGGTTCCAGCGGCAATATCACCATTTTGATCAATAGCCACCGCGCCTACTGTACCTAACTTTTTCTCATCAAACTGATACGTTAATAGCAACGGATTAGAGATTTCCGGTAACAGCGTCACAGACTGTTCTTGGGCGATAAGGCGCTCTAACTGCAGGCGCCGACGTTCAGTTTTAAAGTAATCATTTGAAACCAAGTCAAACCCCTGCTGCTGAGCAAAAACCTCAGCTCCGGCCCCCACCAGCATGACGTGGGGTGAATAATCCAGCACAGAATTAGCCAGACGAATAGGGCTTTTAATGCGCGTCAGAGCGGCAACAGCACCGGCATTTAGGGCGCGCCCCTCCATAATGGAAGCGTCTAACTCAATATTGCCCTCATGATTAAACACAGCACCATGGCCAGCATTGAATAAGGGAAAATCCTCCATGAGAGTAATGGTAGAAATAATCGCATCTCGGCTGGAACCGCCCGCGATTAAAACGTTATGGCCAGCCACAATAGCCTTGGTCAAGATGGCGCGATATTCAGCTTCAATCTCGGGGCTCATTAACTCACGACGGATCGTGCCTGCTCCCCCATGAATAACGATGGCAACGGGGTGCTTATCTGCGGCTACAAGATTATTCGACGTGCCCAGTGCCACACAAACAACTAGCGCCAACAGTAATAGCTGACATGAAGGTAAGGTCAATCTAGGTGACGTATCCATAGCGTAGGTTTCCTTTTTGTAAATCATAACACCAACCCCATCATTCAGGTTTTGGTAATGAGTCTAAATTACCCTTACTTCAAAAATACTGAATCTGGATGTAATGTTTTTATCAAAGACATGATAAATTTGTCACCTTAAAAGGATCCTCACTATATATAACAACAAAGCTAAAAATAGCGCTATTACTCTTATAGTCAATTCCCATAACTATTGAACTGTGAAGATGTTATTCTCCAGCAAGCACTTTAAAAATGAGTAGTTTATGTCGGAATCAGGCATTTTTTCCGTAGCACCCGTCGTCGTCACCTTAGTTTTGTCCGTTTGGTCCCGCAATGTAGTGCTGGGCTTGTTTGTCGGTGTGTTCTCTGGGGTACTGCTACTGAATGGCCCCAATCTCTTTACGGGCATGAGTATCATGGTCGAGCAGTACTTAGTTGCCCAAGCCTCAAACAGCAGCAATGTGGGTATTTTGTTATTAATGATTTTTGTTGCGGGCCTTGTGGGTCTAATGGAAAAGTCCGGCGGCGCGGCGGCATTTGCCAGCATGATGACTAAATTTATTACCAACAAAGTGAAAGCTCAGACCGCAGCATGGACAAGCGGGTCTTTACTGTTTTTTACAGATTCTGGCACACCCTTGATCGTTGGGCCGTTGTTTCGTCCAATTATCGACGGGTTAAAAATAAGCCGGGCCAAATTAGCCTGGATTATTGACTCAACCGCATCACCGGTGGCTGTTCTGATACCTTTTATTGGTTGGGGCCTTTACTCTCAAGGGCTCATATCACAGGAATATAAAGACTTAGGTATTGATGAGAGCGCCTTTATAGCCTACGTCAAGGCTATACCTTTTCAGTTTTACTCTATCTTAGCTGTCGCTATGGTCCCTGTGGTTGTCATGGCCAAAGCAGATTTCGGTCCAATGAGAAAAGTCGAAGAAGATTGCGCTAAAGGTATTGTTGTGGAAACCACCGAAATCTTAGAAGCAGAGGTGGTGACCGAGACCAATCTACAAAAAGCTAAACCGATTATGGTCTGGCTACCCCTTGGTTGCATGTTGGTCATTATGTTTTCTCTACTGGTATCCCAGGGGTTTCCTTTAGACATGGCTAACATGCCATCAAATGCGTTTCGGGCATCACTGTCTACGGGTTACATTTGTGCTGCCGTTATCTTGATATTACTGATGAGACATTATGATGTGCGCTCGCTCAGCGGCGGGTTATCATTGTACTTAGAAAGCATGAGCAAGGTGGTCACCGTTCTTATCATTCTTGTTCTGGCGTGGTCACTGGGCGCCATAGGCAAAGATCTTGGCGCACCTGCTTACATATCTGCATTAATAGACGGCAGGTTACCGGCCTATCTGATCCCCGCGGTTGTTTTTGTTGTGGGCGGTATTATCTCTTTTTCTACTGGGTCGTCCTGGGGCACCTATGCCATTTTGATACCCCTTACTATTCCCATTGCACATCAGTTTGATGCGCCAATGTATGTGGCTATTGGGGCCGTCTTATCGGGCGGGCTATTTGGTGATCACTGCTCACCGATTTCGGATACGACTATTCTGTCAGCCACCGGCGCGGGCTGTTCCCAGATTGACCATGTTAAAACCCAATTTCCCTATGCTCTTTTTAACGGGTGCTGTAGCCTAATTTCTTACGTAGTCGCAGGACTGACTGGCAGCATTTGGGCGTTGGGATTAGGCATGCTACTAATGGTTGCCGGGTTGTTAATTCTAAAGAAATGGTAGCTGTCTGACCACTGGACGTGCCCGCCTTTTCAACTACTAGCGGTCCAGCCCAACACCGCGAAAACGCGCACTGATCTTTAACATAGCACCGACATCTAAAAAGGGTCGTGGTGGTAGCCACGTGGCAGCTGTTGAACCAAGACAGTCTGTAATTAAATCTGACTGGCCGCCACCGGCATACTCAGCCAATGCATAACCAAAGGCGGTGCCCCTACTAACGCCCGAACCATTATAACCACCTGCAAGATAGATATTTTTGCGTTGCTGGCCAAAAAAGTTTGTCCCGTTACCGCTAATCCCTTCCACACCCGACCACGCATACTCAAAGGGTACATGAACAAGCTGTGGAAAGCGTTTTTCAAAGCTACTGCGATGGGTGGCCTGACGAGCGTCTAGTGCCTGAGGTGACAGCAGTACACCACCGCTATATTCAGCGGTATTACGCAAACATATCCGTCCGTCTGCGGTTAGCCGTATAGTTGCGCCGCCACCATGCAAGGAGATAATGCCCCAGGTTTTATGGCTGCCTAGGGTGGCTAACTCCTGTGAGGTTAATTTGCGTGTAAAGCTCCCCGATAGCGTGCTGCCGATAAGGCGCCTGCGTAGAAACCCAAGTTTTGGCGCCTCGTAATTTGTCGCCAGGACAAGCTTGTCGGCTTTAATCTCACCACCCAGCAGCCGAAGCCTTGTGGGAATACCGAACTCTACCTTTAAGACAGGACAGTTCTCAATAAGCCTTACATTGTTGGGCTGATGATCCCCAAGTCCACGTACCAAAGCCGCAGGCTGCACCAACGCGCCGGGCTTAACGTGAACCCCAGCCTGATATAAAGATGTGCCAAAACGGCCTTCCATAGCCTGTTGGTCAAGACTGCTGTGTTCAACGTCCATAGCGTTCAGATAATCAATAAAATATTTGTGCTCTTTGATCGATATCGTGTCAGCCGCTCCATGATGAAACCCGCTGTCATCCCACTGGCAGTTAATGGCTAGAGACTTGATCTGCTGACCTAAAATATCAAGACCAGCCTGATTAATACGGTTGACCCGCGCAACGTTTTCTTTTTGCTCGGGCTTAAAAGCACCCGGGAAATGGCTCACGCCAACCGCGAATCCAGAATTGCGGCCTGACGCACCCTGGCCAACTAGCCGGGCGTCAAGAAGGATGATTTCATCATTAGGGTGAAGTTCGGCTAAGCGCCGCGCGCAGGCCAGACCGGTTAGGCCTGCTCCCACCACAACCCAAGGCACCCGAAGAGTGCCTTGCATCGAATTGCACGCTTGGCGTGGTGGTAAAAGTTCGCTCCAACCATGGTGGTCTGTGGGAAAGTCCCTCTCTGACAAAGTCATGATTGGCCTGCCTTGTGTTACGGCTTTTCTGCCTGCGCATCCTGAGCCGCCATTAGTGCAGCAACTTCGGCTTCCAAGGCGGCACCATCATGAGCCTGCTTAATAACGTAGGCTCGCACGGCTTCCGCATCAGACGGACTCAACACATCTGCAAATGACACCATGCCATTACCTGACAGAGCTCCGCCAAGCACTATAGTTTGCCATGTGTCGGCATTTGTGGTGATTGATGACCAGCGTAAATCTGGTAACACGCCAGAGCTTATCGCTAGAGGGCCATGACAAACGCGGCAATTAAAGTGGTATTGATCAAAGCCTAGTTGAATCATGTCTGGGTCACCAAACTTTTCAGCTTTGGGAGTGCGTGGTGCCATGACAAGATTAGGATCTGGAATAGTTTCAGTTGCGCCTAACTTAAACGTCACCACTTTTCCAACAATCGGCGGCACAGGTTGATCATAAGCTGAGCCTCCCGCTAAGGCGTAGGCCGAGCCCCACCCAGTCGTAATGGTAACGTAGGTTCCGGGGCCAGACGCAGCACCAGACTTAACATTTTGGTGCCACAACTTCTCACCCGTCGCCGCATTGTAGGCAACAAATTCTCCTTCTAAACGACCCTGAAAGACAAGTCCGCCAGCCGTTGAAAGAACACCTCCGTTCCAAGCATTACTGTGCTCCACACTCCAGCGAGCACTCTGAGTTATGGGGTCCCAGGCAACCAGTCGCCCCTTGAGCGTGGCTCTCAGAGCCATGGCTGTTGCAAGATCAAGGTCCACAGGCAAGCCAGCGGATAGGTTTGTACCTGTGTTCCATTTCTGTGAGCGCGTCTCAAACAGGCGATCAGTTGCATAAGAGTCAGGTACCTCTTGGGCTGGAATGTAGGCAAGATTTAGCTTCGGGTTAAACGCCATTGGCTGCCAATTATGAGCACCCAGTGGCCCAGGGTTCTGCATGAAAGGGGTTTCGCCATAACGCGCCTCTTTGATTTCTATGGGACGTCCATTGACATCTAAGCCCTGCGCCCAGTTTTGTGGAACAAAGGCTTCACCGGAAATGAACTCGCCGGTGGCAGCATCTAACAGGTAGTAGAACCCATTTTTGGGTGCCTGCATAACAACACGGCGTGTGGCCCCGCCTGCACCAATTGGCAGGTCGGCCAAAATGATAGTTTGGGTAGCGGTGTAGTCCCAGTTGTCACCAGGGGTTGTCTGAAAATGCCACTTATAGGCGCCAGTTGCGGCATCGACAGCTACAATGGAGGACAAGAACAGATTATCGCCTTTACCTGCATCCCGAACATCGCGATTCCAGGGTGAGCCATTGCCGACACCAAAAATAACGCTGTCATTCACATCGTCATAGGCGATTGCGTCCCAAACAGTGCCACCACCACCGTCTGTGGTCCAGGCACCTTCATCTCCCCACGTCAGGTTGCCAATGTCTTTGAGCGCGCCATCAGAGATTGCACCATCAGGCTGTTTATTAGGGTTTGGTACGGTGTAAAAGCGCCACACCAAGTCGCCAGTTGCGGCAGAGTACGCAGATAGATAGCCTCGCACGCCCAGTTCGGCGCCACCGTTCCCAATCAGTACATTACCCTTAACAACACGCGGAGCACCGGTAATTGTGTAAGGTTTTGACTGGTCAACGGTAACCTTACTCCACACTAGCTCACCGGTAGCCGCGTCTAAGGCTTCGAGCCTCCCATCAATAACGCCGACGTACACTTTCCCTTTCCAAACGGCCACACCACGATTAACCACATCGCAGCAGGCTTTAGCACCAACAGCCCTATCGACATTAGGATTGTAAACCCATAGTTCACCACCAGTTTGTGCGTCAAGGGCATAAACCACTGACCACGCAGAAGTCACATACATAACACCATCGACAACGATCGGTGTGGACTCAACGCCGCGCTCTGTTGCTAGATCATAGGTCCATGCGACACCCAGTTGGTCTACATTGTCGGTGTTAATTTGATCGAGTGCAGAGTGACGTTGTTCGTCATAAGTGCCACCATAAGTAAGCCATTCTTCAGGTGTTTGAGCGGCATTGAGTAAACGCTGTGAATCAACATCAGCAAACGTTGTAGGGTCACGTTCACAGGACGTAAGCATCAGTGCGGAGATTAGATAGGCCGATAACGTGTAAATTTTTATTGGACTCATGGTTGCTACCCTCTTAGTTTTTTGTTTTTTTGTCAAAGTATACTGCGGCAATAAACCCTACACCGAAAAGGTCAATGTTCGACCTTCATAGGTATCTTTGGGTCCATGCCAAGAGCTTCTTTGTCTGCCTTTACCATAGCCCGCACCTCTTCCAATAGCGCTTTTGCATCGTAAACGATACCATCCTTTATAGTCCAACGCACACCGCCCACCCGCTCAACTTTTTGGGTTTGGTTATTTAACTTTGGAACGCCAGTGCCATACAAAGATTTGAGATTATGCAGCGGGTTTTCATCGACAATAA
>LWDU01035484.1_pt1 | contig 26441 bp, 26 predicted proteins | sample 727161 | NCBI WGS metagenome assembly LWDU01 (sample SAMN04566230, study PRJNA314399) | hydrothermal vent metagenome | isolation source: deep sea hydrothermal plume seawater | place: Mexico: Gulf of California, Guaymas Basin | collected 2004-07-11
GTGGCTAAAATAGTGGGTGAAACCATGGCAACGGCCCTGACGAAAATCGCATCCGAGCAAAAACGCGAAGGCGTAACGCTCATGCAAAGTGTACAAAACGAAATCTACAGAATCGGCGGCTCCCATGCCCAGCGCCACCTGTTTGACCAGTTAATCAACACTTACAGTTAACAAACGAAAAACCCAAAATAAGAGAAACATCATGGATTACGAAGCGATTATCTACGAGGTGGAAGACAACATCCTGACCATCACTCTTAATCGGCCTGAACGCCTGAACGCTTTCAACGGTCAAATGTCATCTGAAGTACACAACGCCCTGGATCGTGCTGATGCTGATGACAATGTTAAGGCGATCATTTTTACGGGCGCTGGCCGCGGGTTTTGCGCGGGCGCAGACCTTTCGAGCGGCAGTGAAACATTCGACTACGAATCAGACGGCCGCGGTATTCACCCTGATGGTGGAGGTGTATTAACCCTCAGACTGTTCGAATGCTTGAAACCGGTTATTTCGGCGTGCAACGGTCCAGCCGTGGGCGTCGGTGCAACCATGCAATGCGCGATGGACATTCGAATGGCTTCGGACAAAGCGCGTTACGGGTTTGTCTTTTCAAAACGCGGGATCGTACCTGAAGCCTGCTCAAGCTGGTTTTTGCCGCGCTGTGTCGGCATTAACACAGCGCTGGAATGGGCATATTCAGGCCGGATTTTTGATGCCCAGGAGGCTCTGGAAAAACGATTCGTACGCAGTGTCCATAAAGAAAATGACCTGATGCCTGCGGCCCGTGATCTCGCACACGAATTCGCCGAACAAACATCCTCGGTCTCGGTCACCATGATTCGCCACATGATGTGGAAGATGCTTGGCGCGGATCACCCAATGGAGGCTCACAAGATCGATTCCCGTGGTGTTTACTTCACCGGCAAATCAGAAGACGCCCATGAAGGCGTACAATCCTTCCTGGAGAAGCGACCAGCTGAGTTCTCCGGAAAGGTCAGCACCGACATGCCAGAGTTCTTCCCATGGTGGGAACAACGAAAATTCGAATAACAGGATAGGTTTTTATCCCATGAACTATCTGGAACTCATTGGCCAGCCGCGCCTACATCGGCTTTCTCTGGTGGTTTATAGAACCTGTTCTATACATGGGTTCTTTCTATCTTCTCTTCGGGCTCGGTCTTAAAATGGGCGGAGATAATTTTATGTATTTCCTGTTGTGTGGGCTGCTTCCATGGAAATGGTTTTCCAGCTCACTCAGTAACGGAAGCCTCTCCATTGTCGCAAATGCCGGGTTGATCAATCAGATCTACCTGCCTAAGTATGTCCTGCCAATGGTGACGGTAACGGTCACCTCCATGAAGTTCCTGATGGTTTTACCGATCCTGCTGTTGTTTCTGGCTTTGAGTGGTTTCACGCCCAGCATTCACTGGACTGCACTCCTGCCGATCGTAGCCTGCCAGTTTTTATTGGTTGCGGCGCTTGCCAGTCTGCTTGCCGCTATCATTCCGTTCATCCCCGATCTTCGTTTTATTATTGAGAACGGAATGCTGCTCCTGATGTTTCTTTCAGGGGTCTTTTTCGATATGGCCCGCATTGATGAAAGTCTGAGGGCAATTCTTTACCTGAATCCCGTGGCGGTACTGCTGAAGGATTATCGTGAAGTACTGCTGCATAACCAGTGGCCGCCAATTTTCGACATCATCTACATTGCGGGATTCGCCGCAGTCGTTGGCGCCGTCAGTTGGTACGTACTGAAGAGAATCGACCGCCGAGTCATCAAGGTCCTCTGAACACAGACCCTCATAACAACCACGCAATTGATACTTAACTTCCAGCATCTGGTCAGGCGCCAAGATGTAAGACTGGAAGATGTAAGACTAGAAAATGTCATCCTTTCCCAGGCGCTCAAACTTGGGCATGCGTTTTTCGATCAGCGCCTGCGCCCCTTCTTTGGCATCTGGCCTCGCGACAAAGGTATTCTGTGACACATTGGCTTCAATCAGCGCTTCGCGATAGCCTTTGCCTAGATGTGAATACACCAGTCGTTTGGTCTCAGCGATAGCTGCAGGGGCAGAAGTAACGGCCAGCTTCTCAATGTATTCAAGTGCATCCGATAACAAATTTTCCGGCTCCGATAACCTGTCGACCAGCCCCAGGCTTAGCGCCTCTTCGGCAGTGACCTTGTCACTTGCCCACAGAAGGTCCAGCGCCCTGCCTGTTCCAACAAGCCTTGGCAGTATCCAGCTGGAACCATGTTCCGCTATCAACCCACGTTTCAGAAACACCGTTGTCAGGGCCGCATCCCTTGCGGCAATCCGGATGTCGCTCATCAACGCCAGAATTAACCCGCCACCAGCGGCGACGCCATTAATCGCTGAAATAACCGGCTTGGGTACTTCTAGCAGGTAGGAAAATATCCCTGGAAGCTCATCGCTGGCTTCATCAGTGGTTGTGGGTGTCTTGCCACTGGTCACACTTGCAAGAACAGCAGAATCAAGGCCTGACGAAAAACCACGGCCCTTTCCGGTGATTACAATTCCGAAGACCTCAGGATTCTGCACGCTGGCATCTACTGCTTCGCGAATTTCCCTGAGCGTATGGTAAGTGAACGCGTTCAACTTTTCCGGTCGATTAAGTGTCAGCAAGGCAACGCTGCCTATGACTTCATATTCAATGTCTGTGTAATTCATACGAGATTCATCCTCATTCCGCAAAGGTAAACCTGGTCTTCGCCGCTGACCTTTCCGCGAGCAGCAGCCGCTTCAAGAATCGCAGCCTTGTTTGTGGTTTCTATGTCGATGCCGCCAAGACCTTCGGGACGACCGTCGGTGCAGGTTACGAACCTGACCACAGCATTTTCAAAACAGATTTGGGAAATTCCGTCTGAGGTATCAAGTGGGAGCTGCGCGATTTCTGCCCAGCGCTGCGACACGGATGCAGGGTCGTCGCACTGGATTTCTGCTGCGGCTATACCCTTCACCCGCCCCAGCTGCTTCGCTCGCTGCCAGTCTGGCCCCGCGGGATGCCAGGGCCCATCCTCATTCAGCGCACCTTCACCCAACTGTTGGTCAATCTCGAAAAACGTGCCCCCCGTATCCCGGGGGTGTAGTTGAAGATTAATAAACTCACTGGACTGGTTGTCCAGAACAATGCGGATACCCAGTTCATCGACATGAGCGCGGCGTGGTGGGTGGTCGTCACATTGGGTAATCACCATGTAGCCACTATCCCCTCCTCTTCGTTCAATATAGCGACCACCCGCTGTGTTTTCCTGGATTGGCGCAACCACTTCAAGCAACTGGTCGCCGATGGGAAACAGGGCGTTTTCCAGGCCGAAGTAACCAACCCCGGGATCCCGGTAGCAAACTTCAACGCCCAGTATCTCTTTTAGGTCGTCTTCCACCGGCTGCAACTTTTCCGCTACTGCCGCTATTTGCCTGATTCTTAGCCACATACGCCACCTCCTCTTTTGTAGTCACCATAGGTGATGGACCATATCTGTTCAAGTGATGAGCAATGACATTGGAATATATCTCGGTTATGTTAAAGCTCTCCAGTAAATCGACATGAAAGCTGCATGGCAACACTCAATGAAACACGCAAATCTATCTTTCCCGAAGGCCAGGACACCTGGGAATCCATCGCCCAGCGAGAGCTTCCCGATATGGGCAGTGAGGAGGCAGTCGGCATACTACAAAGCTGGAACCTGCACGTCTTTATGCGTCCCGCAGCAGCAAAAGATTCAACCCGGGCAGGTAACCCAATACTGCCGAGTGACATTATTTTTGTAGCACCACCCCAGGCCTAGATGGAATCCGCGATCATCAGGGATGTAAGGGTGGCTGCTGCCCATGAAGGCATTGCCGAACTCGTTGTCTCTATAGAATACGAGAACGGTGGCACTGCAGAAGTTGCCCTGGACCAGATGGCGACTTCAGCCCTGATGGATTCGTGCAACGCCAGTTCGATCGAAGATGTTAAAGGACAATCCTGGGACAAAGTGCGCGACGCACTTCAGGTTTCATACAATCGATATCAATAAAATCCCGGAGTAAAAATCATGTTGGACCTCATCATTCGTAACGGCACAATCGTAGACGGTACCGGCATGCCTGGATACCTTGGCGATGTTGGCGTCAAAGACGGAAAGATCGTTGCCAGCGGCAGCATCTTTGAGCCCGCATCCCTGGAAATTGATGCTGGTGGGAAAACAGTATCCCCCGGGTTCATCGATCCACACACGCATTTCGATGCGCAGCTACTCTGGGATGGCCGAGCCAAGCCGGCTATCGAACATGGCATCACGACCATTGTGCCCGGTAACTGTTCACTGTCACTTGCACCACTAAAAGCAAAACATCGCATGAAGCTGGCGGGCATGTTTAACCAAATCGAGGAAATGCCCATGAAGGCTTTCGAGGAAGGCGTTGAGTGGAACTGGGAAACCTTTGAAGAGTTTCTAAACCGGATCAAAAAAGACCTCACCATCAATGTTGCGCCGCTGGTTGGACACAGTGTTCTGCGCCTTTGGGTCATGGGTGATGATTCAATGCAGCGCACCGCCAATGACGAAGAGCTTGGCAGGATGCAGGAGCTCCTGAGGGAATGCCTGCGTAATGGTGCAATCGGGATGTCCACCAGTTTTGTCGACATGGATGAAACGCTACAGCCAGTACCCAGCCGATATGCAGACCAGCAAGAGCTGCACGCGCTTTGTGAAGTGCTCGGAGAATTCAACCGGATTTTGCAAATTGTGCACGAGTTTTATGACGCTGACATTACCCTCGCTCGAATTGACCAGTTGGCAGAAATCAGCCTGAAGTACAAAATCACGACAACCTTCTCGCCGCTGTTTGTCAGCGTGACAGAGAATGACAGCGTCAATCGGGTCATGGCCAGGGTCGATGAGCAATTCAAGCGTGGTGCCCGCGTATGGCCCCAGGTCCAGACGAGACCTATTGATATCAGCTTTTGTTTTGAAGTACCCAGCCTGCTGTTTATCAGGTTGCCGAGCTGGTACCAGATGATGAGATTCGGCAGCCATGACGACATCAAAGCCGCCTTCAAAGATGAAGCCAAGCGCAAGCAACTGGTCGCAGAAGCGGAAACCATGTCACCGATGTGGGATGGCCTGGTTTTACGACAGGTAGATTCAGATGCCAACCAACAGTTTGTTGGAAAAACCTTGGCGGAAATTGCGGCTACCCGAAATACCAGCACCATAGACACCATGATCGACCTTTCAATTGAAGAAGACCTCCAGGCACACTTTCTCGCCTTGAACATGGGCCATACGGACAACGATATCGTCGGCAGCTTGCTGGCCAATCCCAGGGTTCACCTGGGCGCCAGTGATGGCGGCGCTCATATTCTTTCTTTTTCAACTTATGGTGATACGGGTTACCTGTTCAGCCAGTTCGTCCGTAACTGCAAGGCACTCACGGTCGAGGAAGCGGTAAAGAAAATTACCCTGGACACTGCCAGCATCTGGGGCATGAATAATCGCGGGCTTCTCCATCCGGGATACGCAGCTGACATCACGATATTCGATGCCGAACAGATTGATCGCGGCGAAGAGTACTACGTTCAGGACGTGCCCGGTGACGGCAGCCGTTATGTCAGGGACAGCATAGGGATAGACACGGTCATTATTGGCGGTGAGATCGCCTACCGACACGGCGAATATACAGAGTCCGCCATCGGCTCAATTATTCACGGAGCATAATGTGCCTGAACCGAAAGTGTCTGCAATAAACCAACGCCGGGTCGGCACAAACGGTATTGAACTTAATATCGCAGAACAGGGGGAAGGTCCCCTCGTCCTGATGCTTCACGGTTTTCCCGAATCCTGGTATTCATGGCGTCAGCAGATTCCCGCGGTGGCCGGCGCAGGCTTCCACGCTGTTGCGCCGGATATGCGCGGCTACGGAAAAAGTGATAAACCTGATGACATCGCGACCTACAACCAGGTCGAGGTGACCAACGATATTGTCGGGCTCATTTCTGCACTCGGGTACGAAACAGCGATTGTCTTTGGGCATGACTGGGGCGCCCCAACTGCCTGGTCCTGCGCGTTGCATCACCCGGATAAAGTCACAGCGGTCGGCGTACTCTCCGTGCCATTTAGCCCGAGGGCATCAGCGCCACCGCTCGACATGATGAAAGAAATTTTTAAAGACAGGTTCTTCTACCAACTTTACTTCCAGGAACCCGGTGTAGCAGAGGCAGAATGGGAAACAAACGTCAGGGTGAACCTCCGGAAGTTTTACCACATGGGCTCTGGTGCTTTTGACGCCGGCAACTTTATCGCACCAAAATCGCCCGACTCAGACTTGCTATCTGACATGGAAGATCCCGGAACACTCGGCGACTGGTGTACCGAAAGCGATCTCGACTTTTACACCACCGAGTTTGAACAAAACGGGTTTCGAGGCCCATTGAACTACTATCGAAACCACAACCTGACCTGGTCCTTAACCGAGGGCGGTCCCGATGAAATAAAGCAGCCTGCCCTGTTTATCGCAGGGGAAAAAGATGGTGTTATTATGCTCGCAGCGGATGCACTGAAAAACATGCCCAGTTACGTGACCAACCTAAAAGTGAACCAGCTGATTCCCGGCATTGGCCACTGGACACAACAGGAAGCGCCTGAGGAAGTGAATTCCCTAATGATTGATTTTCTTAATTCAGTGAAACAGCCAATATGAACCAGAACATTGCAGTCGTAGGCGCAGGGATCTGCGGTCTTTGCACCGGTCTTGCACTGGCAGCAAAAGGTAACCTTGTTACCCTCTATGAGCGTGACATCGAGCCACCGGAAGGTGGCGCAGACCAGGCCTTTTTTGGATGGAAACGCCGGGGAGCAGCGCAGTTCAGGCATCCACATGCCTTTCTGGGCGTCATGTGCAATATGCTTGAAAAAAACTACCCGGACCTGATAGAACTATTCTGGGAAGCCGGTGCCCGAAAGCTGTCCTTCAGCGACATGTTACCGCCGGAGTTACTTCTCCAGTATGAACCAGAGCCCTCTGACGATGATATGTGGATGCTGATGTGCCGAAGGGCAACCATGGAAACGGTTCTCCGCCGATATGTTGAAGGCACGCACAACGTGACCATCAACAACACAACCAACGTTGTTGGTATGACAACCGTCGAGAAACGCGAAGGCATCACCGTGACCGGACTGGAGGTACAGATTGACCGTGGGGAAATCGAACAGGTCAGCCATGACATCATTGTCGATGCCAGCGGCAGGGGGACAAAATTCCCGGAGTGGCTGGACGCACTGGGTTCCGGGGTCACAACGGAAGACGATGATGCGGATATTGTGTACTACACAAGGCACTACCAGATTAATCCAGGCGAACAGGAACCCTCACGGCACAGCAAGGAACGTTCTGCAGGTGACCTTGGCTACATGAAATATGGGGTATTCCCCGGTGACAACGGTCACTTTGCCGTCATTATCTGCCTGCCAAACCATGAGACAGAACTACGTGAAGCTATCAAGGACCCGGACCAGTTCGATGATATCTGCAACGCCATTCCCGGACTGAAGCCCTGGGTGAGTCCATCGAAATCAACACCGACTACCTCTTCATTCGGATTCGGTGACATCCACGCTATCTGGCGCCACTTTGTTAACGACGGCATTCCCGTCGCGCTGAACTTCTTTGCGGTTGGCGACTCAGCAGTCAGAACAAACCCACTCTACGGCAGGGGGTGCTCCACCGGCACCATCCATGCTCACCTGCTGGCTCGTATTCTGGATGAGTCCAGTGATCCCGTTGAACGCGCCCTCCGGTTCGATGAAGAAACAGAAAACGAACTGAGGCCCATATTCATCGCGAGTCTTAATGAAGACAAGCAGGGTATCAAACGGGCAAAGGCCATCCTTGAAGGCAAGGACGTAGAAAACACGGGCAGTTTCAAACAATGGCTGCGGGCGGCCTTTGGCGACGCCATCGGCAGCGCTGCCCGTGAACAGGTTCACGTGTTACGCGGCGCCATGCGAACTTTCAACCTGATGGAAAAACCAGGCGACTTCCTGAAAGACTCCAGGATTCGCTGGACGATACTGCGCTATATGTTGAGGGGCCGCGCGAAAAACAACCGTGCAAGATTTCAGCGAGGCCCAAGACGTATGGAAATGCTGGCGATAGCACAACAATCGAACAGTCAGGCGGCTGCCTGAATTAGCCGTCACACAACGTCCCCGAGAAACCTGACAGCCTGTTAACACCTGTCGGCAGACTACTGCAGCATCATAATCCGCGCAGCTTGTATATCGCACGGAGTTCGATACTGGAGAAGCACCTGTTTGATTCAACATCAAAAATGTTAACCAGCACATCAACAAACTCATGGCCTTTCTTGTCAAACAGGTCTTTAATCTCCATCTCACCGACCACTTTTGTACCCTGCGGAATCGGCGCATAGTTCTGGGACTTTGTTTCCATATGCACCCAGGGATTCATATAGGCGTTGGCTGCCAGTACCCAGTTGGAGATTCCAAGGACAAAAGACGGGTTCGCATACTCATCCAACCTGTAGGGCGTAGCCATCCCTGATCTTTCACGGAGATAGGTACTCATCTCGTGATCAGCGTTCCAACGATACGTGAATGCTTTACAACCGGACTCTCGCAGCGCCTCCATATTTTCCCGGGTTGCCGGCACTGACGCGGCATTTTGGTCTCCGAGTTCATCTTCCCGCCTCACCGGTGGGTCCGCTTTTGTGCCCGCAAGGTGAATTTCGGCTGTTGCACAGGGGGCCTCGCCATTCGGTACCAGCACAGCGCTGTATCCTTGATCGCCCTGCTCTTGTTGCTGGGTCCGGGTTTGGTGCCCGATCTGGTTCTCAATATGAATTTCGAAGGCCTGTTCATCATAGAGCGGCGAATTGACCCGCACATGTGCAAAACCCCGTTCCAGGAAATCCATGCCATAGCTAACCGCAGCCGGGTGCAGCAGATAGGCTGAAACAGTGACACCGGGTACAAGACCGCCTTTAAACCCAAAATGCTTTGCGACCTTGTCACCATGAATTTCATTCTTCGAATGTGGTACCTGATTATAGGCCGTGCCTTTCCAGTCTTGCGCCATCGAGTTCTCTCCATTCCACTTTTCGACATTCTATCTTGCAAACTTGTCGATAGCATAGCGTTGGGCAATCGTGTAATTTGCTGCTCCAAACAGTCTACGAGAGTGACCCATGGCAAACGACAAGAGCAAACGCCCCTATTCATCACTGGTAGTTGATGGCAATGAAAAAGCTGCAGCCAGGTCAATGCTGTATGCCGTCGGATTTACAGAGGAAGACTTCGGGAAATCACAGGTGGGTATTGCCTCAACCTGGAGCAACCTGACGCCGTGTAACACGCACATCAACGAGCTGGCGGACGCGGCAGGCATGGGTGCTGACGAGTCAGGCGGCAAGGCAGTGACCTTTAATACCATCACTGTTTCTGATGGTATTTCGATGGGCTCTCCCGGCATGAGGTATTCACTGGTGTCCCGTGAAGTCATTGCGGACTCCATTGAAACGGTAGTCTGCGCTGAAGGCTTCGACGGTTTCGTCGCCATCGGTGGCTGTGACAAGAATATGCCAGGCTGTGCCATAGCAATGGCGAGGATCAACCGGCCAAGTGTGTTCGTCTACGGCGGCACTATCCAGCCAGGAAAAGATCGGCGAGACATCATCTCGGTGTTCGAGGCAGTTGGCCAGCATGCTGCAGGTAAAATATCCGATATCGAATTAAAAGACGTTGAATCAACATCGATCCCTGGACCAGGCTCCTGCGGCGGAATGTACACCGCCAATACCATGGCGTCAGCGATAGAAGCCCTGGGACTGTCGCTGCCTAATTCATCTGCACAGGAAGCCATTTCAGATAACAAGCGAGCCGACAGCTACGCCGCGGGTGAAGCTGTCGTCCGACTGATTCAGCAGGACATCAAGCCTTCCGATATTCTTTCGATGAAATCATTCGAAAACGCGATCACCGTGGTCATTGCTCTGGAAGGATCAACCAATGCAGTTCTGCATCTTCTTGCCATAGCTCACGCGGCAGGCATCCCACTGACCATCGATGATTTCAGCCGGATCGGCGCACGAGTCCCTGTACTCGCTGATATGCGACCGGCGGGACAATACTCAATGAGCGAGCTCATCGAAATCGGTGGTATTCAACCACTGATGAAAATATTGCTGTCTGAAGGTTTGCTGCACGGTGACTGCCTGACGGTTACCGGTAAGACACTGGCGGAAAACCTCGAAGACGTAAAACCCTATCCAGCGGACCAGAAAGTCATCCGGCCAATGGATAACCCGGTAAAAAAAGACTCACACCTGGTCGTCCTGCGAGGCAATATCGCGACCGAGGGCGCCGTCGCCAAAATCACAGGCCATGAAGGCCTTCAGTTTAAAGGCACCGCAAAGTGCTTCCATGGCGAAGAAGCGGCTCTCAAAGCTATCCTCGCAGGTTTGATCGTCGCTGGAGATGTCCTGGTGATTCGTTACGAAGGTCCACGAGGTGGGCCCGGCATGCGTGAGATGCTTTCCCCGACCAGTGCAATCAATGGTCGCGGCCTATCCGACAGCGTTGCCCTGATAACAGACGGCAGATTCTCCGGCGGCTCCCACGGTTTCGTCATCGGGCACGTTACCCCGGAAGCGTTTGATGGCGGTACCATCGCGCTAATAGAGGACGGTGATACCATTACTATCGATGCCGAAGCCAAGAGTATAGATGTTCATATCGAAAATGCAGAACTGGAGCAACGCCGGTCAGCCTGGACACAGCCTGCACCCTATGCAACCAGAGGCACGCTCGCCAAATATGCGAAGCTGGTCAGCTCAGCCTCTGAAGGCGCAGTTACCGACAAGTAGCAACCACCTGCAATGACATCAATAGCCCATTTTGATGTCATTGTCCTTGGCGGTGGCCAGGCTGGCCTTACCGCCGCGATTACCGCTGCCGAAAATGGTGCAACCGTTTGTATTCTCGAAATTGCACCCAGGGCGCTACGCGGTGGAAATACCCGGCACACCAGAAACCTACGTCCAATGCACGAATCAGGCGCCTTCCCCATGGAGGGTGCCTATGGATTCGATGAGTACCTTGATGACCTGTTACGGGTCACCGGCGGTGATACTGATCACGCGCTGGCGGCACTCACCATCCGGGAATCCGAACACTCTATAGCGTGGCTGCAAGACCACGGTGTCGCCTTCCAGCCCCCATTGTCCGGAACACTCCACCTGGGCCGTACCAACGCTTTTTTCCTTGGGGGTGGCAAGGCCCTCGTCAACTCTCTTTACCGGTTCGCCGCCAACCTTGGCGTGCATACGATTTATGAAGCAACGGACATCGCCCTCAATATTTCAGGCGACCGTTTTATCGACCTCACCTATCAACAGGTAAATAACACACACCGTATCTCAGGCCATTCTCTGGTTGCCGCCGCGGGTGGCTTTGAAGCGAACCTTGATTGGCTTGAAGAGGCCTGGGGACCCGCAGCCAGAAATTTCCTGGTACGTGGCACCCCATACAACAAAGGCAACATCCTGCGTCAACTGCTTGACGCGGAATTCAAACAGGTTGGCGATCCAGGCCAGTGCCATGCCGTCGCCATCGATGCGCGCGCGCCCGCATATGACGGCGGTATTGTCAGCCGGGTCGATTCAGTTCCCCTGGGTATTGTTGTTAACAACGAGGGTAAAAGATTCTTTGATGAAGGTGAAGATTTTTGGCCGAAGCGCTACGCCATCTGGGGCAGGTTGATTGCGGCCCAGGCCGACCAAATTGGCTATGCCATCACAGACGCCAAAGCCGACGGCCTCTTTATTCCCACTGTACTACCACCCCTAAAATCAACAACGATTGATGACCTTGCAAGACAGATCGATATTCCGGCCGATTCACTGCTGAAAACCATTGACGAATTCAACGCGGCGACAGTTTCGGGCTCATTCGATCACCAGGCTCTTGACGGATGCCGCACTGAGGGATTACCCATTAATAAAAGCCATTGGGCCAGGCAGATAGACACACCGCCTTATAGTGCCTACCCGTTACGACCCGGTATAACCTTCACCTACCTCGGTGTGGCCGTAGACGATCGGGCACGGGTGCAAGTCGAACGCGGCAATCCCAGCGAGAATATTTTCGCTGCAGGCGAAATGATGGCGGGTAATATCCTGGGCCACGGATATCTGGCAGGCATCGGTATGACGATCGGCAGTGTTTTCGGCCGTATCGCCGGTCGAGAGGCAGCCAGACATGCCAGCTAACCAGACGACCGCTGAAGCGATCAGGGTCATGACCGTTTGCAACGCCTGTCGTTATTGCGAAGGGCATTGCGCTGTTTTTCCGGCCATGGAGCGACAAACAGAATTCACGCAAAATAATATCGAGTTCCTGTCCAACCTTTGCCATCAATGCGGCGCCTGCTACCAGCACTGCCAATATGCAGAGCCACATGAATTCGACATCAATGTACCGGCGGTTTTCGAACAGGCGCGCCTGGAAAGCTATACACAGTTCCTTTGGCCTGCATTTATGCAGCCGGCAGTACTAAACGGCAGCAAGTTTATGGCGACAAGCCTGCTGGTTTCCATCAGTCTATTTTTACTGGCCTTGGCCGGCCAGGCTGGCGTGCCACAAATCCTTGCTCCCCAGGTTAGCTTCTACAACCTGATGCCGCATTCCGTGATGGCGAGCATTTTTTCATTTTCGGCCGTGGTGGTCGTTATCAGCTGGTGGATGACCCTGCGCGGGTACTGGCATTCCATTTCATTGCCGAGCCCCTGGTCCATCGGGATGGCGAGCTATAGCGCCGCTATCGCCAGTGCGCTAACGTTAAAAAACCTTGATGGTGGGCATGGTGGCGGCTGTTACGAATCCGGGGAATCACCTTCGTTATGGAAGCGGCGCTATCACCATCTCGTTTCGATCGGTTTCTTTCTGTGTTTCTCCGCGACCCTCCTCGGAACGTTCTATCATTACGGCCTCAATGTTCCAGCACCTTATAACTGGCTGACCCTGCCAAAAATACTCGGGGTGACCGGCGGGATCATGTTGTTGGCGGGATGTGCGGGCCTCTTCAGGATAAAGCAAACAACTGATCAACGCTTGGTCTCATATGACAATGGCTATGGCATGAGCCTGACAGTGCTCCTGTTTCTTACCAGCCTTACAGGCCTCGGTTTACCCATCGCCAAAGGAACCGGGGCACTGGGATTGTTGCTGGCAGTCCATCTGGGCTGTGTTCTTGCGCTATTCCTGAACTTCGCCTGGGGCAAATTTACCCATGGATTCTTCCGGCTCATTGCCCTGGTTGCCGACGAGCACCAGAAAACTCAATAAAACACGAGTGTTCTGACCTCAATCGACTCCCTGGACGGGGCATCATCTGAATCGGGTATCTCAAAGGCAGAACGCGCCGTAAAACGCGCGACGCCAGACTCATCAAAGTCATAGCATTTCAGCAACATGGCTTCCGTCGGCTCCATATCCGAGACATACAGCCAGCGGTGCTCAGGCCGATGGGACACCGAATAGATCTCTCCGCTGCGGTCCGGGTAGAGCAGATCTGTCTCCATAAAATCCGCTTGCTGCATACTGGACGCATCACAGACAGCCAGTGGTGAACACTTCACTGGTCCCGTGATGGGCTTCCAACCATTGATCACACTTCAATCCCTCCGGTTTCAGGTGCCTGCCTGGCACGCTGGTTATAGAGCAGCGCACGAAGTTTGACGCCTTCTTCCCTGGTTATTTTGGAAAAATCATTTTGCAGTTCTGATCCTGCGGCCATACCTCTTTGTACCGCAGGGCGATCACCCAGCTCTTCGAACCATCGTTTGAAATACTTGAACTCACTGATGTCCTGGCCCTGGCCTTGCCAATTAATGGTCCATGGATAGCAGATCATGTCAGCGATCGTGTACTCGTCACCGCACAGGTAGCGCTGGTTATACAGCTGGTTGTTCAACACGCCATAAAAACGATTGACCTCATCAGTAAATCGGGTCACCGCATAGGACTGGTCCCCCTGGTTGTCGACGAGCCTGCGAAAGTGGCCACACTCACCGGTTTTGGGACCCTGGTTTGCCATTTGCCACATCACCCACTGCATGACGTTGTATTTTCCGCGAGCATCAGCAGGCATGAACTGTCCTGTCTTTTCAGCGATATAGAGCATGATCGCGCCAGACTCAAATACCGAGAGCGGTCCCTGTCCATCTTCGGGATCATGATCCACCAGGGTAGGCATTCTGTTGTTGGGGTTAATCGAAAGGAAATAGTCAGTGAACTGATCGCCCTTACCGATATTGCATTCAACCAGGTTGTACTCGATGCCACATTCTTCCAGTTGGATGGTGACTTTCTTGCCATTTGGTGTGGGCCAGTAGTGTAGGTCCAGCATGTTGGTTACCTTCAACTTGTTACAAGAAGCCTAGTTTGCCCATTGGCGACCCTGTTGGGAAATCGCTCTGCAGAATAGGCCCCGGGCACATTTCGAATAAATCAATTTGCTGACAACCCACCAAAGAAATCACTCTGATTCCTGGTAGGGCGCTTCCTGAGCGGGACTGGCCAAATTGCTCACTGGTTCGCCATTTTCACCAAACGAAGAATATATAACCCAATTAATTCAATAACTTATAATCCGGCACGAAACTTGTATTACAACCATACAAAGGAGAACTGCCAATGATTGAGTTAATACTTCACGTAATGTGCCTGGGCGCTGCAATTCTGTTTATTTCCCGAACCCTGCCGGGCATGCATGTCGACTCTTACGGCACATCTGTCATGGTTGCTATCGTTTATGGACTGATCAACGTAACGCTTGGCTTTATTCTCAAACTGCTCGGGCTGCCATTTATCATCATCACGCTGGGGGTCTTCCTGATTATCATCAATGCCTTTCTGTTATGGATTACCGACCAGTTATTAGAAGATTTCGAGATTGAAGATATCGGAACAACATTCATCGCGGCATTGCTGATCACAATCACAGACACCATACTGGCAATGGTCTTTTGAACAACCTGGTGTGAGCACAATGACTGGTGTGAGCACAATGACTGGTGCGGGCACAATGACTGGTGCGGGCACAATGACTGGTGCGGGCACAATGACTGGTGTTCGTTAATTTTGATGGAACGACAGTAAACCGATGAGTGCAGAAATCAGACCGGCCATGGGCTGGAAGCAGGTGTTGGTGCTCGCAAACAGTGAAGTCGAGCTGCTGATTACGCTCGACATCGGGCCACGAATCATCTCCTACCGCCGCCACGGTGGACTGAACGTATTCAAAACATTTGATGATCAACTGGGAAAATCCGGAGAAGCAGACTGGCAGATCAGGGGTGGTCATCGCCTGTGGATAGCCCCGGAGGCAACCTCATCCTACTTCCCGGACAACCAACCGGTATCGTTTACTATCATGGGTGAAAACCATGTCTGCCTGCGCACACCCGCGGAAGCTGAAAGCGGAATCGAGAAAGAAATTGAAATCATTCTCGATGAAACAACGTCCAGAGTTGCGCTCAATCACAGCATAACAGCCGCCAGAACCATGAGTTCCGAGCCAGGTGGCAAAGCCGTTATACCAATGCCGCCCAGAAGCCTGCATCCAAACGATCTGCCTCCAACCGAAAAGGACGCCAGCAGTAACGCCGACCTGGACTTACTGCCAAATCGAAACATGTCTTTGTGGGCGTACACTGAGCTAAGCGATCCCCGTTTTAACTGGTGTGAGGATCGATTGGAAATCAGCCAGGACGCCAATATGCCTTCCACAAAGCTCGGTTTCCTGCACCAGATGCAAACGGCACACTACGAAGTTGACGGTTACCGGTTCTCAAAAACAATCGACTATCGTCAAGATGCAACCTATCCGGATGGCAACTGCAATCTCGAAATCTTTACTGACGGAACGATGCTTGAACTGGAAAGCCTCGGCCCCCTCGTCACATTGAACAAAGGCGAGCGAATCGTACACACAGAAAACTGGTCACTCAACCGCCTCTGAAAGTCCTAACGCGTTTTAAAGGGGGACGGAGGGGATTAAACTCCTCTCCCCTTTAATCCCCTCCGTCCCCTTTAAACTACTGCCAGGTGTGGCGCCAGACGCGAAACTCACCAGATTCATTCTTTCTCAGCACATCGAAGTACCTTGCTTCCGTACGAGATGCCGTCAGTGCTCCTGCCTCTGTAACACCTTGAGCCGGATTCTTAAGCTTAAGGTGAATCACATATTCATATTCGGCTACCGCGATATCATCCAAAATTTCCACCCTGGGCGGCGTAATGACTTCTATTCTATAAGTCGCCGCGTCAAACACAGGCGTCAGAAACTGCGCATAATGGGCTGCGCCCTCAATCACGTCGGCGCCCGGCGGGATTAATCTGACATCCGGATCCAAAACAGCAACATACGAAGGAATATCCGCCGTTGCGACCGCTTCACGCCATTGCTCGTACAGTCTTTCAATCTGTTTTACTTCATCTGCACCAGCCTGAAGACCAAGCATAGAGATACACAGGACCAGAAAATACTTCATAACTTGACTCCAACTACGGGTGAAATTTTGGCGTCCGTTTTTCCATAAACGCGCTGATTGCTTCTTTTGCCTCAGCGGATCCGGCACTCTCGATTAAGTGCTGTGCCTCAAGCAACAGACTAGCCTTCAAACCCTGACTAACGCCCTGATTGAGGTTAGTCTTCATACGCGAAAGAGTAGCAGATGGCCCATTGGCAATCTCCCGGGCGTAGGTGAAGGCATCGTCGCGAAAGGTTTCCTCAGGAAAGACCTGGTTAAAAAGACCCAGCCTTTCACCCTCTTCAGCACTTACCCGCCTCGCTGTATAGAATAATTCCTTGGCTTTCGACAACCCAATCAGTCGTGGGAGGAACCAACTGGCCCCATAATCACCGGAAAGACCAACATTCCTAAACGCAGTAGTAATAAAGGCATTGCTCGAGGCGACCCTGAGGTCACAGGCCAGTGCAATCGACAATCCAGCACCGGCAGCAGCACCAGGCAACGCGGCAACAGTGACTTTGCCCAGCTCATGAATCCGCAGGGTCAACGTTTCCTGCTTTTGGAGCAATTCTGCGACACGTTCATCTCGGGATTTGGGCGTTCCACCACCCCCCATGCCACTGACATCACCACCTGAACAGAACGCGTCCCCGGCCCCGGTGATCATGACGCAACCTACACGTTCGTCATCCGCAAGGGCCAGCAACACAGACCGCAACGCAGGAGTCAGGACATCGCCAAGGGCATTTTTTTTATGTGGTTTATTTAGCGTAACCACCGCGACCCTGTCCTCAATACGACAGAGAAGTTCCTCTGTGCCTGTATCAATATCAACCATTTTCATCTCACAGAACCTGCAAATCAACGCAAGGCGATTTCTTCGCGCGCCACTTTCAGTTAGCATCACACACCGATTGCCGTCCCGCAAATCGACCATTTAAGTCATCGCATCAAGAAAAGGCTCCCAGAACCACATGAAATACATCACCAAGCTGATCCCTGTAATCCTGCTGATATGTGCCTCATCACTTCACGCTGAAGAACCAAAAGAGCGCGACGAGATCGCGGAGAAATATAAATGGGATTTAACTGATATGTATGTTTCCACTGATAGGTGGGAAGCAGACATCCTAAAGTACAACGCACTCTTACCAGAGATTGAATCCTACAGGGGACACCTTGGCAGCGATGGTAAAACACTACTTGCTGCGATCCAGAAGATGGAAGAGATCGAGATGCTGATCTCGGATATTTTTGTGTACGCCGGACTCAAGTCTTATGAAGACATGCGGGTTGGCGAGAACAGCGCAAACTTTTCCCGAGCTCGAACACTTTCAACGAAATACAACGAAGCTACCTCATATATGAGGCCCGAACTTCTCGCGATTCCACCGCGAAAGCTGGCAAAAATGATCAGCTCAACGGAGGGACTGGGCATCTACCGTCATTTCATTGACGAGCAACTTCGCATGCGGGATTACACGCTCAGCGAGGCTGAAGAAAGAATCCTGGCCAGTGCAAGTGACGCACTTGGAAAATTCAGCAGTGTCTACGGCGCTTTCAACAACGCCGACATCAAGTACGGCGAGATAGTCGATGAGCAAGGCAATACCGTAGAACTCACAAAAGCTCGTTACGCGGCCTTCATGAGTTCAACGGACCGGCGTGTCAGGGAAGATGCCTGGAAAGGAGTCTATGGGGAATATGAACGCCTGGGCAACACGCTGGCGGCGAACTACGAAGGTCACGTCAAGGCCCGGGTATTCCAGGCGAAAATTCGTGGCTTCGATTCAGCGCTGCAAGCAGCAACCTACGGCAATGCAATACCCACAGAGGTGTACACCAACCTGATCGAGGCAGCGAGGCAGGGCGCAGGCCCACTGCAGCGCTATATGGAAATTCGCCGCGCGGCGCTGGGCGTAGAAACCCTGCAACCCTGGGATACCTCCGCGCCTATCGGTGAAGAAACCATCAAAGACGTCTCGTTTGAAGAAGCCAAACAAATCGTAGCCGACGCCCTGACGCCGCTCGGGGACGAATATGTCACCACTTACTGGAAGGGGTTTAGTGAAGGATGGGTAGACGCCTATGAATCACAGGGTAAACGTGGTGGCGCCTATTCCTGGGGCACTTACCGGTCCAAGCCTTACCTGTCAATGAACTACAACGGCACCTTCAGCAGCGTTTCAACACTTGCTCATGAATATGGACATTCGATCCATTCGAGCCTTGCAGCAGAAGCACAACCCTACACCTACGCAAACTATCGTACCTTCATCGCAGAAATTGCATCCATGACCAACGAGGCGATCCTGTTCCAAAAGATGTTAAGCGAAGCCGACTCGAAGGAAGACAAGGTCTTCCTTCTGCAAACCTACCTGGACGAGTTCCGCGGCGGCTTTTATACCCAGGCATTGTTTGCTGATTACGAAATGCAGGCACATGCTGCAGTGGAATCCGGTCAAGCACTAACCAAGGATTCGCTGAACAAGATCTATCACGACACTCACATCGCTTACTACGGTGATTCCGTGCAGATGGATCCACTGGTCGACAGCACCTGGAGTCGAATTCCGCACTTTCTAAGAAACGACAATTTTTATGTCTACCAGTACTCAACTTCATTTGTTGCAGCCACGGCTCTCGCGAAAATGATACTAAAAGAAGGGGAACCAGCGAGGCTGCGCTTCCTGAATCTTCTGCGCTCAGGAAGCAACGACTACCCTATAGAATTGCTGAAGAAGGCGGGTATAGATATGACAACGGCCGCACCGGTCATCGCCACTATTGAAGTGTTCGACCGAATGGTGAGCGAACTGGAACAAACACTCAAAGAATAATCAGGAAAGCGCGGGACAAAACACCCAAAATCTGATTAGAAAGATGCTGAAAGAAAGGGGCCATCGACGCACATACGGCGACCATCCGGTGAGTGACAAGCTCCACAGATGCCGACCCCGCACTTCGTAAGGTAGTCAATTGCGCTGAATATCCGGTCATCGCCAACGTAGCGGCGCTGAACCTCAATCGCAGCATGCACCATCGGCGCAGGGCCGCAATTGTAGAAAACAAGCTCTCGTAGTTCGTCTTCGGTCTTCACCTTCAGCCAGTCATCCAGCAATACGGTAACAACACCGTTAAATCCTTCACTGCCGTCATCTGTCGCGATATGAGTGTTAGCAATAGCGGCACACTCATCTTTGAAGTACAGCCGGTCACTGGTTCGTGCACCGAGGAAAACTTCCGCGTTACCGAAATCCCGCGCTATCTGGTAGACCGCCGCCAGACCTGTTCCACCCGCTACTGCGACAACTTTCGCGGCCTCCGGTGGCGCGACTTTGACACCATGTGGTCCGCGCACATAAACTTTTGTTCCCGGCTCACATTTCAGCAACTCACTGGTAAAGATTCCTACGTCAATCACCACCAGCGCAAAGGGATCATCCGTTAACGCCGAAAAGGGTTTCTCTCCAAGGCCGGGTATCCATGCATAAACGAACTCTCCTGCCTGAACGCCAACCTTGCGATCAAATGTCAGGATTGAAATATCCTCGCAGACTTTCTCATTACTGACGAGGGTATAGGCCTCAAAGTCCATATCGACGGCGATCAACTCGCCGGCGGTTGACTCGTCTTTCTCCAGGCCTGACTGTATCTCGCTGAAATACTCCGCGACTTCCGCTGAATTCATACCAGTCAATGCCGACCCTATTCCGATGATGCTGGCACCTTCGTGCCGGATCGACTTAACATTATCCAGGGTCGCAACACCACCACACCCGATAATGGGGACATCAACTGCTTCACGCATTTCCCTGATACACTTTAGGGTAATCGGTAACACGCCACGGCCAGACATTCCCCCCAGTTTATTCGTCAGGACAGGCTCACCATAAGCTGTGTAATAAGCAGGCCCGGCCGTATTAATAGCACACAACGCATCCGCCCCACCCTGTACCGCGGCTCGGGCGATTTCGCCGATGTTTGGCACATTGGGGGTCAGTTTCGGCACAACAGGGATGTTCACAACCGCTTTAACCGCCTGGGTGATTTCCTTCACCAACCCGGCATCCTGGCCCATATCCATGCCGTATCCTTTGGCGTGGGGGCAGGACAGGTTGAGTTCCAGGCCATCTGAAACAGGCGCCAGCAGTTGGGCCACCGCGACTATCTCTTCCACGCTGCCGCCAAATATCGAGGTCAGCAGAAACCTGTCATCCGGAACCCGCAAGGCTGCCAGCTGTTCCAAACTAGCTTCGGCACCAGGGTTTGTAAGCCCTACCGCATTCATAAAACAACCGGGCGCATACTGGGTCATGATAGGCTCCCTGTTACCCGAACGAGGCACTGGCCCGATGCTTTTAGTGGTCATTACACCTATTTCCGGCACCCGATCGAACAGGTACTGAATAATAGGCGCAGCTGTGGCAATAATGCCGGAGGGGATGGTGAAAGGTCCTGAAATGGACTTACCCAGAAATTCGTAACGCTGACTCAATTTTTACTCCGACTTTCAATCGGCGCTATCTTAACAGCAACCTCCTGCACCCCCAACGGATCGAACCCGAGATCCAAGTAAATATCCTAATTCACCAATAAGGACGATGGGCGCACTTGATATAAACTATGGGTAAATGAACCTGATTGATTAACTCATGCCCGCAGCCACAATGTCCGCAGAAACCAGGCCCGCCCGCCTCGCGGTCGACATCGGCGGCACCTTTACCGACGTCGTATTAGAGCTACCGACAGGTGAACGTCTCACGACGAAACTGCTGACCACCTATGACCACCCAGGCAGGGCCGTGCTTGAAGGCATTACAACTGTCATGGACCGTGGAGGCGTTGTCCCTTCCGAAATTGGTCTGATTATTCACGGCACTACCCTGGCAACCAACGCGCTGATTGAACGTCGCGGCGCCAACACCGCACTGCTGACTACAGAAGGCCACAGGGACGCCCTTGAAATGGCCCATGAGGATCGGTTCGAACAATACGATATCAATATTGATCGTCCAATCCCTCTCGTACCAAGGCATCTCCGGCTTCCTGTCAGGGAACGCATGGATCGCGATGGCAATATTCTGGTTGAACTGGATGAATCAACCATTCGGCGTCACCTTTCGGTACTCGAGGATTACGAGATCCAGAGCGTCGCGATTGGTTACCTGCACGCCTTCGTCAATCCAATCCACGAGATCAGAACCCGGGAGATCCTGGCCAAGGCCAGACCCGACCTTTCCATTTCGCTGGCTTGTGAAGTCGCGCCTGAAATTCGTGAATTTGAACGCCTTTCAACCGCTTGTGCGAACGCTTATGTCAGACCCCTGATGGCAAGTTACCTGGCACGCCTGGCTGGTGAGCTAAAAACCCGGGGATTCCTGTGCCCTTTCCTGCTAATGACTTCGGGAGGTGGACTGACGACCCTGGATACCGCGACAAAATTTCCAATTCGCCTGGTCGAGTCTGGTCCCGCAGGAGGCGCGATTCTTGCTCAGCGAATATCAGAACATCTGGGACTAGATAGAATGCTGTCGTTCGATATGGGCGGAACCACCGCCAAGTTGTGCCTGATTGATGATGGTAAACCGCTCACTTCTCGAAGCTTCGAGGTTGATCGTGTTTATCGATTTAAAAAAGGCAGCGGCCTGCCTGTCAGAATCCCTGTTATCGAAATGGTTGAGATTGGCGCCGGTGGCGGCAGCATCGCTCGAATCGACAAACTGAAACGGATCCAGGTGGGACCCGAAAGTGCCGGCTCTGAACCAGGACCGGCGGCTTACGATCGTGGCGGAAACAAGCCAACTGTCACTGATGCTGATATCGCTCTTGGCAGGGTTTACCCAGAGAAATTTGCCTTCCCCCTTAACCTGGAGCGTGCGAATCAATCCATTCAGGATAGTGTTGCACAACTTTTGGAGATTGATATCAACCTGGCGGCATTCAGTATCAGCGAAGTTGTCGATGAAAACATGGCCTCTGCAGCCCGAACTCATGCTGCAGAATTCGGTATGGATCTGGCCGAGCGTGAAATTGTCGCTTTTGGAGGCGCGGCTCCCCTGCATGCCGCTCGATTGGGACACAAACTCGGAGCGACACAGATCATCATTCCGCCCGATGCCGGCGTCGGATCTGCGGTCGGCTTCCTGCTGGCACCAATTTCTTACGAAGTTGTCAGGAGCAGGCAACAGGTTTTAGCCAACCTGGACCATCAGCTCGTCAACGACCTGTATACCGAGATGCGATCTGAAGCACTTGCTATCGTTCAGGAAGCGTCCACCAGCGACAGCCTGATAGAAACCCCGCAGGCCTACATGCGATATGTTGGCCAGGGTCATGAGCTTGCGATTGACCTGCCCGCAGGGCCCTACACTGAATCGCATCGCGACCGATTTACCGAGGCCTTCGAACGAACCTACACAAATTTGTACGGCCACGTGATTGACGGTGTTGATATCGAGATTCTTAGCTGGACCCTGATGGTGTCAGAACCTGTCACGCAGAGCCTTACACCGGCAAGCCTGGAACCGGGCGCACCATTGGAAGCCATTGGCGAATATTCCGTGTTTGATGCAGAAACGGCTACGCGGCTGGACGTCCCTGTCTATCTGCGGGAGCAACTGGCCGCCAATGTATACATAAATGGTCCCGCGCTAATTACCGAGGACCAGACTACGACAGTCATCTCTTCCAGTTTTAGCGCCAGCATCAATAGCCTCGGTTGCATTGTGTTAACAAAAAAACAGCCGCCAGGAGAAAATAGTGAATAACTCGCTGGACAGACTTCGGCTGCAGTTGCTCTGGGACAGACTACTGGCCATCGTCGAGGAACAGGCCCAGACGCTAATCCGTACGGCATTTTCTACCACCGTCAGGGAGGCAGGAGATCTGTCGGCCGGCGTCTTTGATACCGATGGGCATATGCTGGCCCAGGCTATTACCGGGACTCCCGGCCACGTCAACGCAATGGCCGCAAGTGTCGGGTTTTTTCTCAGGAAGCACCCTCCTGGGACACTTGAGCCCGGTGATGTCCTGGTGACCAACGATCCCTGGCACGGCACAGGACACCTCAACGACTTTACCGTAGTCACCCCTGTATTCAGGAATGGTCAGGCAGTCGCACTGTTCGCCGCCACTTCCCACATCGCCGATGTGGGCGGCCTGGGGTTCGGCCCGGACGGCAGGCAGGTGTTCGAGGAAGGTATTAATCTGCCCATTGGGTACCTGTTCCGCGCTGGGAAAATTAATCAAACGCTCATCGAGATTCTCCGGGCGAATGTTCGAGATCCTCGTGCTGCAGAAGGAGACCTGTATTCCCTGACTGCCTGCAACAAAGCAGGCAGCGACAGCCTGCTTGCAGCCATGGAAGAATTCAGTCTGGATGACCTAGATGCGGTCGGCGAAATGATCATCCAAAACTCCCGGGACGCTATGCTTGAGGAAATACGCGAGCTGCCCAAAGGGATCTGGCACAACACGATGCAAGTCGATGGTTATTCCGAACCCGTGGATCTTGTCTGCTGCGTTACCATTTCGGCAGAGGGCATTGGAGTAGATTGGAGCGGGACTTCAGGCACCAGCAGTCATGGCATTAATGTCCCGCTGACCTACGCCCAGGCTTATACATCCTTTGGCGTACGGTGTGTGATCGGCAACGATATCCCGAATAATGCCGGGTCATTAGGTGTTGTCCGGGTCACCGCTCCTGCTGGTTGCATCCTGAACGCACCAAGGCCATCTGCGGTATCTGCGAGACACGCCATCGGGCAAATGCTCCCGGATGTTGTGCTGGGCTGCCTGGATGAGCCTTTAGAGGGCCAGGTGCCAACTGAGGGTGCGGCCTGCCTGTTTGGCCCGGTATTTCTTGGCGGCGAAGGGATGATTACCGGCAGTCGCTCTGAACCATTCGTGATGAACGCTTTTTACACAGGTGGCACTGGCGCTCGACCCGAAAAAGATGGCTTGAGCTGCACCGCTTTCCCCTCTGGTGTTCGGAGCACGCCCATTGAGATCACCGAGAATTCTGCTCCGCTGGTTATCTGGCGCAAAGAGTACCGACCCGATTCGGCGGGTAACGGACAATTCAGGGGCGGGTTTGGGCAGATCATGGAATTCGGCCATTCGAATAACGAGGCGTTTGCCGTCTCAAAAATGTTTGATCGAATAGACCACCCGCCAAGGGGAAGACATGGGGGCGGCGATGGCGCGCCCGCAAGTGTCTACATCAAAGACGGCCCAACCCTGAAGGGCATGGGCCGTGAAATAATACCCGCGGGTTCAACAATGGTTCTGGAAACTGCTGGTGGCAGCGGCAGAGGTCACCCTGAAGACCGGGACCGGAATTCAATTTCCAGCGATCAACTGAGCGGGCTGATATCAAAAAACTAGTGGCTGTTATTATACCCCCGCTCATGGCTGTTATTAAAACCCCGCTCATGGCTGTTGTTATAACCCCGCTCATGGCTGTTATTAAAACCCCGCTCATGGCTGTTGTTGTAACCCCGCTCATGGCTGTTGTTATAACCCCGCTCATGGCTGTTGTTGTAACCCCGCTCAGGGCTGTTATTAAAACCCCGCTCATGGCTGTTGTTGTAACGCCGTTTACCACGGTTTTTCGTGGGTAAATAATCGACAGAAACATAAGCACGCTGGTGCCGATATTCCGGACCCACATGCAGGAACAGCTTTGTCACGTAATGTGATTCCTTGAAATGCCTGGTGAAGGATTCGCCACGATGCAGGGAGCCTTCAAGACTACGCAGTGGAATTCGCCTGCCATTACCCAACTCTGCATAGACATCATAAATCGCCGCGTGTCGCTTTATACCCCTAAGGCTGATCGCTGAGACTTCGGCATTAATATAAATTACCGGTTCACTCTTGTTGCTTCGCCTCGTTCGGAACTGGTCTGCGCTTCTCCAGTTTTTCCGTTGCTTGTCGTGGCCCTTATTACCGGAATAATGACTCCGGGAACGGTTGTTTCCGGTGTATCTATTGTGTCGGTAGTGGGGGCTCTTATTTGAGTAAAACAGACTCCAGGAGGGTCGCTGCCAATCCCACTCAGCGCGATTATCATGTCCATCGCGTCGATGCTCGTGGGAGTTCTTTTTAGCCTTCACCTTTACTTTCAAGGCATCAGACCAGGCTGAACCCGAAACCACCAAAAACACCAGCATCATCAAAACTCTCATCACTTAACTCCTGGCCTCACTGAGGCATCAAACGTGAAGTTAATGATGTGCCTGCTTAACTGAATCAGAAGTTAACCAGCTGAATACAGTATGAACCTATGACTACTTATCGCGGAGTTCATCCAGGTATTCCCTGACTTCCGCCAGTTGCCTGGTTTGGCGCTTGAGCTTTTCGATAGGAAAGCGCTCCGCAAACTCCCTAAGCAGTGGGACAACCGATTTAATCGCTTTATCACGAACCTGGTTTCCCTTGCGCGTCAAGGCGACCCGCTTTCGCCTACCGCTATTTTTGTCCGGTTCCACCTTAACCAGCCCCTTGGATTCAAGCTTCTTCAAAGTGTTGGTCATCGCGCCACCGGTCACCTGGAAGGCTTTAGCCAGACGACCAGGTGTCGCTTCCACGTCAACCCGGACAAACCAGTTCAGCACACTGAACTGGGAGAGCGTCAGCCCTTCTGGCAGGCCTTTTTCAAAGAGCCCTGCAGACAGTTGGGAGATGATTCCTATCTCGTTGAAATAGGTAAAAACCGCCTGGTCATTTGATGGGTTAGCCATCAGTCCTGCTCGCTCGAACATATTGTTTAATATTAAACTATTTAATGTTAAAGTCTATCTATAATTGCAAAATGCCGCACTAAACGAACAATAAGGAACACACAATGAAATACATATTATGGCTAGTTGGA
>LWDU01033633.1_pt1 | contig 26416 bp, 26 predicted proteins | sample 727161 | NCBI WGS metagenome assembly LWDU01 (sample SAMN04566230, study PRJNA314399) | hydrothermal vent metagenome | isolation source: deep sea hydrothermal plume seawater | place: Mexico: Gulf of California, Guaymas Basin | collected 2004-07-11
AATTCTTCAATAGTGATCATATTGTATATTTTATACTTAAGTGATAGTTTGCGACATATTTAAATAGCACATGACAATTGATCTTAAAACAATAAAACACATATCAAAATTATCAAGAATATCTGTTGATGACGAAAAAGCTAAAAAATTAGCAGGTGATTTAAACTCAATTTTTGAGTTTATTAAAAAATTAAATGAACTTAAAACTGACAATGTTGAGCCCTTAACTTCAGTTGCTGAAACAACTTTAAAATTACGTCCAGATGAAGTTAAAAGTAAGAATATTAGAGAGCAAATACTAAAGAATTCTCCAGAAGAGAATGAAGACTTCTTTGTAGTTCCTAGGGTGATTGAATAATGTCTGAAGTTACTACTTTATCATTAACAGATTTAGTTCAAAATATTAAAGAAAAAAAATTATCTTCTCATGAAGTTACTAAAGGCTTTATAGATAGATCTGAAAAATCAAAAATTCTTAACACTTATATTACTGAAGATTTCTCCTCTGCACTTGAAAAAGCTAAAAGCTTTGATAATAAACCTAATTTTGATTTAAAATTACCAGGAATACCAATAGCAGTTAAAGATTTGTTTTGTACCAATGGTGTTAAAACAACAGCGGGCAGTAAAATTCTAAATAATTTTATACCAACTTATGAGTCTACTGTTACAAAAAATATTTGGAATGAGGGAGGCATATTACTTGGTAAATTAAATTGTGATGAATTTGCAATGGGTTCATCTAATGAAACTAGTTTTTTTGGCAATGTACAAAACCCTATTGATAAAAATTTAGTTCCAGGTGGATCCTCTGGTGGCTCTGCAGCAGCCATAGCAGGAAATCTAACACCAATAACTATTGGTACTGACACTGGAGGTTCTATTAGACAACCAGCTTCATTTACAGGCACAGTAGGACTAAAGCCTACTTATGGTAGTTGTTCTAGGTATGGCATAGTAGCTTTTGCATCATCACTTGATCAAGCTGGACCCATATCAAAAAATGTTAAAGACTGTGCGCTACTCCAAGAGATTATCAGTACATATGATGCTAAAGATTCAACATCAATTGAATTTAAAAGAAAATCTTACAGTAAAGAGTTAACAAATAATATTAAAGGAAAAAAAATTGGAATTCCTAAAGAGTATAGAGTTGATGGTATGCCAAAAGAAATAGAGGAACTTTGGACCAAAGGAATTGAATATGTAAAAAATTGTGGTGCTCAAATCGTTGATATTTCATTACCCCATACAAATTATGCTTTACCAGCCTATTATATTGTAGCACCTGCCGAAGCCTCTTCGAACTTAGCAAGATATGATGGTGTTAAGTATGGATTTAGATCTAAGGGTGAAAACTTAATTGATATGTATGAAAAGACTAGATCAGAAGGTTTTGGAAGTGAAGTTCAAAGAAGAATAATGATTGGTACATATGTTTTATCATCTGGTTATTATGATGCTTACTATTTAAAAGCTCAAAAAGTTAGAAAACTAATTAAAAATGATTTTGATGATGCTTATAAAAAAGTTGATGCAATTTTAACCCCATCAACTCCAAGCTCAGCATTTAAAATTGGAGAAAAGACAAATGACCCAGTTTCCATGTATTTAAACGATATATTTACAGTTCCAGTTAACTTGGCTGGATTACCAGCTATTTCAATACCTGCTGGTTTAGATGCCAAAGGTTATCCTTTAGGTTTACAAATCATAGGTAAAGCTTTTGATGAACAAAATATTTTAAATATTGCTTATGCAATGGAAGAAAAAATTGCTTTTAAAAATAAAATTACTGATTGGTGGATTAAATGATAAAAGATAATTCAGAATATTTAATTTCAAGAGACAGCAATACATATGAGGTTGTTATTGGTCTTGAGGTTCATGCTCAGGTAACTTCAAAATCTAAATTATTTTCATCTTCATCAACAACATTTGGAGCAGAGCCTAATACACAAGTAAGTTTAGTAGATGCAGCATTTCCAGGAATGCTTCCTGTAATTAATGAGTTTTGTGTTAAACAAGCTATTAAAACAGGTATAGGTTTAAAAGCTCAAATAAATAAAAGATCTGTCTTTGATAGAAAAAATTATTTTTATGCTGATCTTCCTCAAGGTTATCAAATCTCACAATTTAAATACCCAATAGTAGGTGAGGGCACAGTTATTCTTGATATGCCAAATGGTCAAAAAGAAGTTGGTATTGAAAGACTTCATCTTGAGCAAGATGCGGGAAAAAGCATTCATGATATGGATCCTCAAAATACTTTAGTTGATTTAAATAGATCTGGTGTTGCCTTGATGGAAATTGTTAGCAAACCTGATTTAAGAACTCCAGATGAGGTTAGTACTTATATTAAAAAACTAAGATCAATAATGAGATATCTCGGTACTTGTGATGGTAACATGCAAGAAGGATCCTTAAGAGCCGATGTTAATGTTTCAGTTCGTATTAAAGGATCTGAAAAACTTGGTACAAGATGTGAAATTAAAAATGTTAATTCTATTAAATTTATGCAAATGGCTATTAACTATGAAGCTAATAGACAGGTGGATTTGATTGAAGAAGGAAAAACAATAAATCAAGAAACAAGATTGTTTGATATCAAAAAAAATGAAACGCGATCAATGAGATCTAAGGAAGACGCTCATGACTATAGATACTTTCCTGATCCAGATTTATTACCATTAGAAGTTACTGATGACTTTATAAAAAAACTTAAAGCTGATATTCCAGAATTACCAGATGATAAGAAAAAAAGATTTATCGATAAATTCAAACTATCTCCCTATGAAGCAACAATATTAGTCTCTGACATTGATACATCAAAATATTTTGAAGAAATTATTGCTAACTCAGATATTAAATTAGCAACTAACTGGATTACTGGTGAGTTATTTGCAGTGTTAAATGATAAAAACTTAGAAATATCTGATAGCCCTATAAGCGCTAAAAACTTATCAAAATTAATAAATTTAATTAAAGATGGAACAATTTCAGGAAAAATAGCAAAAACAATATTTGAGCTAATGATGGATGGAGATAAGGATCCACAAAAAATAGTAGAAGAAAAAGGCCTAAAACAAGAAAGCGATCCTAAAGCAATAGAGGCATTAATCGATAAAGTAATCACCGATAATCCAGAAAAAGTAAAAGAATATAAATCAGGAAAAGAAAAACTATTTGGTTTTTTTGTTGGTCAAGCAATGAAAGTGTCAAGTGGCAAAGCAAACCCACAATTAATAAATGACATATTAAAGAAGAAACTTTAATGTTATGGGTAAGAATCTTGAAATCACTGAAAAGCTTCAAAAATATATAAATGATTTTGGTTTAAAGTTAAACCCAATCCAGCAAGAAATAATAGATTACAATAATACTCTTGGTGACGTTAAGAGATTGCAGGTAGCTCAATCACAATGTCATTTTTTACATTTAATCATTAAGATATCAAATATTAAAAATGTACTTGAGATTGGAACCTTTACTGGTTTAAGTGCATTATCAATTGCGCTTGCTTTACCAGATGAAGGTAAACTCATAGCCTTAGATAAGAATGAAGACACAAATAAAGTTGCTACCGATTTTTTTAAAAAAGCCAAGCAAGATCACAAAATACAAACAATAATAAAACCTGCTCTTGAAAGTTTAGATGATTTAAAAAATAGTAAGTTTGATATGATTTTTATTGATGCAGATAAAATGAATTATAAAGAATATTACGAAAGATCTTTAGATTTATTAAATAAAAATAGTTTAATCGTAATTGATAACGTTCTTTGGCATGGTGAAGTTGTTGATGAAGTTAATAATGACAAATACACTTTAAATATTAGAGAATTTAATACTTATGTGTCACAAGATAAAAGAGTGGAGCAAATTATAGTTCCTTTAGGTGACGGTATGACTGTTTGTAGAGTTTTATAATGGTTGAAGTATTTGGTTTCTATAAATTCAAAAAAATTAAATCATTAAAAAAAAATAAAATTTTACTTCAAGATTTATTAATAAAAAAAAATATTAGAGGAACAATAATTATTGCTAACGAAGGAGTAAACGCAACTATTTCAGGAAAATCTGCAGAATTAAAAGTAACAATTAACAAGATTAAAAAAATATTAGATTTTAAAAAATTTGATAGTGAAAATATATCTAAAAGTAAATTTCAACCATTTCATAAACCTAAAGTGAAAATTAAAAAAGAAGTTGTGCCAATGGGACTTTCTTTATCATCAAAAAATAAAAAAGATAATCATGTTGATCCAAAGAAGTGGAATGAATTGATTTTTGATAAAGATACCCTAGTCCTTGATTCAAGAAAACCTTTTGAATATGAGGTAGGTACTTTTAAAAGGTCAGTTAATCCAGACGTTGATAATTTTAGAGAATTTCCAAAATACTTAAATAAACTTAATAAAAAAAAAACAATTGCTATGTTTTGTACTGGTGGAATTCGATGTGAAAAAGCTTCAGTTTTTTTAGAAAAAAAAGGATTTAAAAATGTTTATCAATTAAAAGGTGGAATTCTAAACTATTTAAAAAATGTTAAGAAAAAAGAGAGCTTGTGGAATGGAGAATGTTTTGTTTATGATAATAGAATTAGTGTTAAGCATGGGTTAGTTAGTGGCACATACTCAATGTGCAGTGGGTGTAGAAAACCTGTTTCACCAAAAGATAAGAAGTCAAAAAAATATGAGGAGGGTGTTTCATGTGTTAATTGTAATGATAATTTAACACAAACTCAAAAGGGTAGATTTAGGATGAGACAAAAACAAATAGTCCTTGCTAAAAAGACTGGATCAAAGCATATATTCCAAAAAGAATTTAAATAATAAAATATTGTCTGAAAAATTAAAATTAACTAAAGATCCTATCTGGACACTACTTCGAAAAGTAACAATTCCAGCAAGTGTAGGTTCGTTATTTCAAACATTTTATAATTTAGTTGATACTTGGTTTGCAGGTAGAATTTCTGCGGAAGCTATAGGTGCAATAGCTAAATCATTTCCAATATATTTTGTAATAATAGCTGTTGGTGTTGGTATTGGTGCTGCAACGAATGCATGCATAGGTAATTTAATAGGTCAAAAAAAAATGGACAAGGCTTCATTATTTATCGCTCAATCAGTAGTCTTTGCTCTAGTAACTTCTGTTATTGTAACTTTATTTGGACTTAATGCTTCTGAATTTCTTTTATCTGTAATGGGTTCAGATGCAGCTAGTATTGCTTTAACGAGAGAGTATTTAGATATAATTTTTTTAGGTACGTTTATTGTGATGGTTCAAATCTCATTAAATGGAGCTTTGAACGCACAAGGTGATACAAAAAGTTATAGAAATGTATTAATTTTTAGTTTCTTTTTGAATATATTTTTGAACCCATTATTTATTTGGGGATATGGAGTTGTTCCAGCTTTTGGTATAGCAGGTCTTGCCATAGCGACTGTAATAGCTCAATCAATAGGTGCTATTTATTTAGCTTATAAAATCAGTTCATGTAAATTAAAAAAATATTTATCTATTAAATGTTTTATTCCTAAATTTGTATTATTAAAAAAATTGTTCACACAAGCACTACCAATAATGTTTAGTATGTTGTTTATTGGCGTTGGTATTTTTAATATTTTATATTTTATTGGTCAATTTGGTGATCTTGCAACAGCAGGTTATGGTGCCGCTTTGAGAGTTGAGCAAGTTTTCTTGTTACCAGTAATTGGTTTGAACACGGCTGTACTTTCGATTGGTGGTCAAAACTTTGGTGCTAAAAAATTTAACCGTATAAGAGAATTATATTCTAAAGCTTTGCTTTTTGGTTCTTCGTTTATGGCTGTAGCAGGTTTAATATTATTTGTTGGTGCAGAATTTTTTGTTTCTCAATTTACAGATAACCAAGAAGCTATAATTCATGGTGCTATATATTTAAAAGTAGCTGCATTAATTGCTCCAATTTATCCTGTATTTTTTATAACTACAGCTGTTTTTCAAGCTCTTAAAAAACCTATATACAGTCTTTATTTAAGTATCTTAAGATTAACAGCATTTCCATTTTTATCATTATGGTATGTGATAAATATTCGTGGTGGTGACTATGAAGATATATTTTATACTATAATGGCAACAAATTGGTTTATGGGTATTTCCCTAATCATCTTTATTGGATATTTTTTAAACAATGTTTTTAAACAAAAGAAAAGTCATTTTTCTTACTAGTATTTTTTCATTAGTATTTTTCCTAAATTTTAGCTACGTCAAATCACAAGAACTAAAAGTTGTTGATGGTGATACAATTCACTTAGATGGTGAGAAAATTAGATTTATTGGCATTGATACACCTGAGTTAAAACAAACTTGTATCAAAGACGGTGTTAAAAAACCCTGTGGCGCAACAGCAAAAAAAATTCTTATTAATAAAATTGGAAATAATAATATAGAATGTATTAGGGAAGGTAAAGATCAATATAAAAGAACTTTAGCTGAATGCTTTGTTAATAATGAGAGCTTATCTAGCTACTTAGTTAAAAGTGGCTATGCTTTTGCTTATAGAAAATATTCTAAAAAATTTATTAAAGACGAAGATCATGCAAGAACCAAAAAAATTGGTATGTGGTCAATGAAATTTGAATATCCATGGGATTATCGGAGGAATAATTAAAGTTTGATTGAATTTTCTATAGCTTTCTGGGATGACACTTCTAAGATTAGTCCACGTGCTAAAAAAGTTGTTGATGCATTTAAATTATATGCTCAAACAATGGATAAAGCAGGATATCCTTACAGATAAAAATTATAATTTTAGGCGCCTTTTATTAAAGGCGCCTAATTAGGATTAGGGTTTAGAGGTAATACCACCATCAACAATCAATTCAGTTCCAGTAATATAACTAGCTTGATCGCTCAATAAAAACATAGAAGCATTTGCAATATCTTCTGGTTTTCCAACTTTATTTAAAGGAATAAATTTTTCTAAATTCTTTTTTGCACTAGGATTTTTTTTCCATCTAATTTGCATACTCGTATCTATTGGACCAGGTAAAATTATATTTGATCGAATGTTGTTAGATGCAAATTGAATTGCAAAAGATTTTGAAAGTCTAATCATTGCTGCTTTTGAAGCACCATATGCGTCTTGAGGTTTATCATCTCCAGATAGTGCATCAATAGAAGATATATGTACCATTGAACCAAATTTATTTTTAATCATTTTGGGTACGATAATTTTTGATAAATACATCATCGATTTTAGATTTATTTCAAAAACTTTATCCCAAATGTTCGAGTTTATATCTACAGCAGAAATATCCTTGTTAAACCATAAAACACCAGTTGTATTTACTAGATAATCTACACTTTTCTTTTTTTTATAAAACGATTCTATATGTAATTTTAAACTTTTAAAATTAGTTACATTAACTTTTTTGAACACACAATTTTTGTTATTATCTAAAAATTTTTTGCCAGGGCTTTTAAGATCTAGCATTAAAACTGAAATATTATTTTGAGATAATTTTTTTGAGATCGCCAAACCCATACCTCCACTTGCACCCGTAATTATTGCAGATTTACCTTTATAATTTAATTTCATTTTATTGCTTTTTTCTTAGATGAAAGCTTTTAGGAGCAGTTAATTTTTCATATGCAGCCTCTGACAAAGAACATCCTTTTCCAGTTTCTTTAACTCCAGTCCAAGATAGGGCTGGATCTAAATAATCGCATCGGTTCATGTAAAAAGTACCAGTCTCAACTTTGTTTCCAATTCTTTCTGCGGTTTCTAAATCTTTAGTCCAAATAGAGGCTGTTAATCCATAAGGGCTATCATTCATTAATTTAATAGCTTCATTTTCATCTTTAACTTTCATTATGCCAACAGATGGTCCAAAAGTTTCTTCAGTCATAAAATTCATTTCATGACTCACATTGGTTAAAACTTGAGGTATCAAATAATTTTTATGTTCTTTTGGAAAACTAAATTTATTTTCATCAATCATTTTTTTTGCTCCTTTATCAATTGCGGAATTCATTTGTTTTAAAATAAATTCTGCAGCAGATAATTTAACAACAGGTCCTAAGTTAGTTTCTTTTTCTAAAGGATTTCCAAGTTTATAATTATATGTTTTTGTAACAAATGATTCTAAAAAATTATTATAAATTTTTTCATCAACATAAATTCTTTCGATCCCACAACAAGATTGACCTGAATTAAAAAAAGATCCATCAACTAAATTTTCAACTGTTTTTTCTAAATCACAATCATATCTTGCATAAGCTGGATCTTTACCACCAAGTTCTAGCGTCATATCAATAAATTTATTATGTGTAGCTTTTTGAACATCATAACCTGCTTTTACTGAACCAGTAAAGGAGACAAAGTTAATTCTATTATCAGAAACAATCTTCAAACTATCTTCATGATTTAAATGTAAGAAGTTAAAAACATCTTTTGGTAAAGTTTTTTTTGCAGATTGATAAAGTTGTTCAGCACATAATGGTGTTTGTGCAGAGTGTTTTAAGATAACAGAATTACCTGCTGCCATAGCTGGAATTATAGAATTTACTGAAACTAAATATGGATAATTCCATGGTGCAATTACAAATACCACTCCAAGAGCTTTTCTTTTTATATAACTTTTAAAATTACTGTCTTTAGCAACGTCAATATTTGCTAATTTTTTTTCTGCAATTGATAGCATATAATCTGCTCTTTCTTTGAAGCCTTTTAATTCACTTGCTGTTTGAGAAATTGGTCTACCAATTTGCCTACTTAATTCTTCGCCAATTATTTCACCTCTTGATAAAAAATCCTCAACAAAATTTGATAATAGTTTTATTCTATCTTTAATGTTCAGATCTGCCCATGCTTTTTGAGCCTTCATTGAGTTGTTTATAGTTTCTTCAATTTTATCTCCATTATAATCTCTTTCGATATAAAGGGTATTATCAATAGGTGTAATTGTTTTTTGCATAAATATTTTGGTTAAAATTGTTTTAGATAGTGATATAGATCGTTAAATTTTACAAAATACTAAACAAAAAAATGCAAAAATACAACTGGAATTATCCTACTACAATGTGGGTAGGAGAAAATAGAATTAACGACATTGCTTTGGCATGTAAAAATTTTAACATTAATAAACCATTACTTGTTACAGACAAAGGGTTAGCCCAATCAGATATTGTTAAAAAAACTTTATTGATTTTAAAGGATAACAATATTTCTGCTGAATTATATTCAAATGTAATAGGAAACCCAACCGGCACAAATGTTAATGAAGGTGTTGATAGTTATAAAAAAAATCAATGTGACGGTGTAATAGCATTCGGTGGTGGTAGTGGTTTGGATGTTGGTAAAGCAGTTGCCTTTATGTCAGCACAAACTCTACCTATTTGGGATTTCGAAGATGTTGGAGACAATTGGACTAAAGCAAATTTAGATAAGATTGCACCAATTATTGCTGTGCCAACAACTGCAGGCACTGGTTCTGAGACAGGTAGAGCCTCAGTAATATTAAATGAAGAAACAGGTGTGAAAAATATTATCTTTCATCCAAAATTTTTACCTTCAATAGTTATTTTAGATCCTGTTTTAACAGTTGGATTGCCATCAAAAATGACAGCAGCAACAGGGATGGACGCATTAGCTCATAATTTAGAAGCCTATTGTGCGCCAGGTTATCATCCAATGGCAGATGGAATTGCATTAGAAGGGATGAGGTTAATAAATAAATGGTTGTTAGAGGCTGTTAAAAATGGATCTAACCTTGAAGCAAGAATGAACATGTTGACTGCGGCAAGTATGGGTTCAACAGCTTTTCAAAAAGGCTTAGGTGGAATTCATTCATTAAGTCATCCTGTAAATGCATTAAACAATATACACCATGGTTTATCTAATGCTATTTTTATGCCATATGTTTTAAGTTTCAATAAGGATGCCATCGAAGAAAAAATTATTAAAGTTTGCGATTATTTAGAATTAAAAGACCGAACTTTTAATGGATTTATCAATTGGGTTTTAAAGTTTAGAAAAGATTTAGATATTCCTCATAAACTATCAGACGTTATTCAAGAAAAAGATTTAGATCTTGAGAGACTTTCAAAAATGGCTCTTGAAGATCCTTCTACAAACGGAAACCCAAAAAAATTAACCTTAGAAGATATGAGGCTACTATATCAAAACAGTATGTCTGGTCAGTTATTTTAGATATTATTTATTGTAGTCAACATAATGAAAATATTAAAAAAATGTGATAACAAAAACATGGTCATAATCTTGACGCAGCATCGTCAATCCAGGACATTAAATGTTCTGAAAATGACCTTCTAACAAATAAGTTTACAGTATTAATTTCTTTGAGATGAATTATAACATCTATCTGAAGTAGTAATGTTTGTGTAACGGCACCGTTTTTTTTTTTAAATTCATTAAAATTAAAAGGACAACCTGTGCTAAGTAAATCAAAGATTTTTTCACCTTTTAAATTAATCATTACAAACTGGTCGCTGACATCAGTAACTGCCCCTAAATTAGTTTTAGATATTTTACTAAATAATAATTTTTCAATTTGATAATTATTATTTTCTTTATCAGCAGTATAATTTGAAATAATCATCCATTCGTCGGGTGATAGCCACATTGAAGTATAATTGTCACTTGATGATGACGTGTTAGCTTCTAGTGGTAAAATCATATTAATATTCTTTCCAATAGTAGATAAAAATTCTCTATTTTTTCCTCTTAAATTTAACTTCATAACCGGGACGATTTCTTTAACAATTAAACCAGAATATGTTTTTTCTTCTTTTATTGATGAGTGATAATTAAGCATTTAATCTTTCATTCTCTTTATCTAGAAAAACTGAATCAGTAACAGTTACATTAATTGTTCTACTTTCCATGGGTATAAATAATTTTTTACCCATCATAGATTTTCCTCCTCTTACAACAGCAAGAGCAATAGACTTATTTAAATTTGGACTAAAGTAACTTGAGGTAACGTGACCTAACATTTGAACAGGACTTTGATTTAATTCTGAAACTATTTGTGCACCTTCTTCTAAAACTTCTTTTGGATCATCTGTTGCTAATCCAACTAAATGTTTACGATCTTCCCTCATAGTATCAGATCTGTATAGAGATCTTTTGCCAATAAAATCATATTTCTTTTTACTCACTATCCAATCCATTTGAAGATCGATCGGTGTCATCGTTCCGTCAGTATCTTGTCCAACAATAATAAAACCTTTTTCAGCTCTCAATAAGTGCATAGTTTCCGTTCCATAAGGAGTAATGTTAAATTCTTTTCCAGCTTCCATACACTGTTCCCATAATGATTTTCCATAGTTTGCTTGTACATTAATTTCATAACTAAGCTCACCTGTAAAACTAATACGCATTACTCTACATTTGATTTTGCCAATTTGAGCTTCTTTAAAAGACATGTGAGGAAAGTTTTCATCAGACAAATTTAAATCTGGAATTAATTTATTTAATATTTTTTTACTGTTTGATCCACAGACACTAGCAGTTGCGAAGTGATCTGTAACAGATGTAAGATATACATCTAGTTCAGGCCATTCTGTTTGAAGATAATCTTCAAGTTTTCCCATAACATTTGCAGCCCCACCAGTAGTAGTTGTCATTATATAATGGTTTTCACTTATTCTAGTTGTAACTCCATCATCGTAAACCATTCCATCTTCATTAAGCATTAATCCATATCTACATTTACCGATTTCAAGTTTTGACCAAGCATTTGTATAAACTCTATTTAAAAATTCCGAGGTATCACTTCCTTGAATGTCAATTTTACCTAGTGTTGAAGCATCCAATATTCCAGCGCTAGCTCTTGCAGCAAGACTCTCTCTTTGGACTGCTTCATGCATAGACTCATTATTTTGTGGGTAATACCAAGCCCTTTTCCACTGACCAACATTTTCAAATTTTGCTTTATTTTCAATGTGCCAATCATTCATTGGAGTCCTTCTAAAAATATCAAAATATTCACCAACATTTCTTCCAACAATAGTTCCAAAAGTTAAAGGAGTGTAGGGAGGTCTAAATGTCGTTGTTCCGAGTTCTCCCATCTTAACTCCGGTTGTATCAGCAATAATTCCAAGTGCATGCATATTACCAAGCTTACCTTGATCTGTACCCATACCTGTTGTTGTATATCTTTTAACATGTTCTATAGATCTAAAACCTTCTCTAAGGGCTAGTTTAATATCTTTAGCTGTTGCATCATTTTGATAATCCACAAATGGTTTAGTTTTTCCAATAACCTTGTCTGATGGTAATAACCAAATATTTTTTTTATTAGCTTCTTTCGAATTCACTACAGATAAATTTTCGTAGTCAGTTTTATCTATTTCAAGAAAATCTTTTAAACTACTTGAAGAGTTTTTAATTATTTTATCTAACTCAAAGTCACCATCACATGAACCAATACTTATTTGTTTAGAAGGATATTTGTTAGGAACAAATACTTGATCTACGTCTCTAAATTTCAATTTGCCACCTGATTGTGTAAATAAATGCACTGCTGGTGTCCATCCACCAGCCACACCTAGGCAATCACAATCAACATTAATTCTAGACCCAATAACTGATTGTGCATCTTCAGAAAGCTTCATGATAGAAATTTGTTTTAATTTTTTATAACCATGAGTGTCAACAACTGTATGAGACCAGTAAATTTTGATATCTAAATTTTCAGCTTCTTTAATAATTAATGATTCACTTTTTTCTCTAATATCAACAATTGCATTAACTTTAATTCCTTTTTTAGATAGAGAAATAGCACTTTCATATGCACTGTCATTATTAGTAAAGAAAACATTTTTTTCTCCACAAATAACACCGTAATAATCAACATACTTTTTAACTGCAGATGAAAGCATTATTCCAGGCCTATCATTGTTGTTAAAAATAAGAGGTCTTTCCAAAGAACCAGTAGCAACTATTACCTTCATAGCTCTAATTTTTAAAAGTCTTTGTCTAACTTTATTTTTTTTTTCACTTGCACTTAAATGATCTGTAAGATTTTCTCTAGCTAACAGGAAGTTATAACCATGATATGCTGCAACACTTGTTCTGGTTTTTATTTCTAAATTATCTAACTTTTTTAGACTACTAATTTCATTAGTTAACCATTCAGATGAAACTTTATTTTCTATCTTAAAGTTATCTGAGTTTTGATAAATAGTTGTTCCACCAATCTCTGTTTTTTCATCCAATAAAAGAGTTTTAAGATTATTTTGAGCAGCAGTTTTTGCTGCCATAATTCCAGATATTCCACCACCTATTACTAATACGTCACAATGTACGTATTTATGATCATAAATATCAGTATCAGGTTTTGTTGGAGATTTTCCTAAGCCTGCTGAGTGTCTTATTAAGTACTCATATTTTTCCCAAAAACTAGCGGGCCACATAAAAGTTTTATAATAAAAACCTGCAGGTAGAAAAGGGGATAATAGGTTATTTATTCCACCTATATCAAAATTAACACTTGGCCAACAATTTTGGCTTGTTGCTTCTAAACCATTGTATATTTCAACCTCTGTAGCTCTTACGTTGGGTTCTGTTATTGCTTTGTCATTACCAACTTGAACAATTGCATTGGGTTCTTCAGAGCCAGCTGTCATTATTCCTCTTGGTCTATGATATTTAAAACTTCTACCAACTAAATGAATACCATTAGCCAACAAAGCTGAAGCGAGAGTATCACCTTTAAATCCATGATAATTTTTTCCATTAAATTTGAATGAAACTCTTGTCGTTTCATCAATGAAGTTGCTACTTTTTACTCTAAGATTTTTTGGCATTTTATTCTATTGGAGATTTTTCACCCATTTTATAAATTAATTTGATTTCATCATTAGATGTATCTCTCAACATATTAAACCATTTTCTACATCCATGAGCATGGTTCCATCTTTCAAATTGAATGCCTTTAATATTTTTTCTCATGAATAAATATTCTGCCCATTCTTCATCATTCAACTCTGTTGGTTGTTTTGGTCTTTCTATATGAGCTTCACCACCAGCTTTAAATTCGCTTTGATCTCTTTCACCACAAAAAGGACAATTTATTATAAACATTTAATGAGCTACCGCAGCAGCACCATGTTCATCAACAAGGTCACCACTAACAAATCTATTTAGGTTAAAAGCTGCATTAAGCTTATGAGGTTCATCATTTGCTATTGTGTGAGCAAATAAATCTCCAGAACCTGGTGTAGCTTTAAAACCACCTGTTCCCCAACCACAATTAAAATACAAACCTTTGATAGGAGTTTTGCTTAAAATTGGACTTGCATCTGGGCAAATATCAACAATACCTCCCCATTGGCGCAACATTCTCATTCTACTAAATATTGGATATAGTTCTAAAATTGCATTAAGAGTTCCTTCAACAATTTGATGACTACCTTTTTGAGAATATGAAATATAATCATCTGTACCAGCACCTATTACAAGTTCACCTTTATCTGACTGACTTACATAAGCATGTACAGCATTAGACATAACAACAGTATCGATAATTGGTTTAACTGGTTCTGAAACTAGGGCTTGTAAGGGTTTACTTTCTAGTGGTAATCTTAAACCAGCCATATTTGCAAGTACACTTGAGTGACCTGCTGCAACAACACCAATCTTTTTGGTTTTGATAAAACCTTTAGTAGTTTCTAAACCTTCAACTTCGTCTCCATTTCTTTTTATCCCTTTAACTTCACAATTTTGAATTATATCAACACCCATTTCATCAGCACCTCTTGCATAACCCCATGCAACAGCATCATGACGAGCAGTACCAGCTCTTTTTTGCAAAGTTCCACCTAGGACTGGATAACGAATATTAGATGAAGTATTAATAATAGGACAGAATTTTTTAACCTCTTCTGTGCTTAAGTAATATGCATCAATTCCATTTAATCTATTTGCGTGAGTTCTTCTTTTTAAATCTCTTACATCTTGAAGGTTGTGTGCTAAGTTCATTACACCTCTTTGACTAAACATTATATTATAATTAAGTTCTTGAGAAAGACCTTCCCAAATTTTTAATGCATGATCATAAAGTCCTGCGCTAGCATCCCACAAATAATTTGATCTTATGATTGTTGTATTTCTTCCAGTATTACCACCACCAATCCAATTTTTTTCAACAACAGCAATATTTATCATATTGTGTTTTTTTGCTAAGTAATACGCTGTTGCCAATCCATGTCCACCACCACCAACTATAACTGCATCATATTCTTTTTTTGGTGCAGGATCTTTCCAAGCTTTTTGCCAATTTTCATGGTACGAAAAAGCATTTTTAATTAGTGAAAATATTGAATACTTGTTTTTCATTATATTAATTAATAATTACTTTATAAATATTGAATATTCAATACAATCGGTTATATCCATACGTCTGTGGAAGAGTGGGTGAGAGGCTGAAACCAGTCGTTTGCTAAATGACCGTGCGAGGAAACTTGTACCGAGGGTTCGAATCCCTCCTCTTCCGCCATTAAAACAATGGCCGGTCTTTAAAAAAATTCATCATCGGAATTGGCCTTTTTTCTAAAATATATCTATAAACATTATAATTTTCTAACACACGCTGTACATAATTTCTTGTTTCTTTAAATTTAATTAACTCAATCCAGTCAACATAATCAACTTGGTTTTTTTGAGGATTTTTATTTATTTTTTTCCAATATTTAACTCTTTTTGGTCCAGCATTATAAGCTGCTATAGCAAATGGATAAGCTCCATCATATTCTAAAATTAACCCAGCAATATAATGAGATCCTAAATTAATATTGTACTCCGTGTCTGATGTTAATCGTGATTTTGAATAAGGTAATTTTGCTTGCTTTGATACTAATTTTGCTGTGTAAGGCATTAATTGCATTAAACCTTTTGCTCCAGCATGACTATTAGCAGTCATATCAAATTCACTTTCCTGTCTTATTATAGATAGTATAAAAGCCGATTCTGGGATTTTACGTTTATTTATATATTTTGGAGTGCTGATTATTGGATAATTAAAATCATTATGAAATCTTTTTTGATAAGAAGCTAATTTTGAAAGTTGTATTGCGAAATCATATCTAGATATATTTGTTGCAAGTTCGGCAGCTAAAATTTCACTTCCATTTCCAATATTATCATTAGCAAGATGTCTTAATATATGTTTTGTATATTTATCTTTGTTTAATTCATCTAGCAAACGAACAATTTTTACCAATTCCTTTTTATAAAAATATTTTTTATATTTTTCATTCACTTTCATTTGCTCTTCTAGTTCGAAGTTTTGATTAGGTTTAATTTTTAAATGTGCTAATTGACCATAATAAGTAGTTAAATATTTTGTAGCTTCAAGGTACCATTTATAAGATTGATCTTTATCTTCAATTTTTTCGTAAGCTTTACCTAACCAGTATGCACCTCTAGCTAAACTTATGGGATATCCTACATTTTGATAAAAATTATTAAAATGATCAATTGCTAAAATAGGATCATTTAAAAAACTCAAGGCTATCCACCCACTTAACCATTCTGCTTCAGCATATTCAGGTCCAATCTCAAGTGAATGTTTACTACTAATTTTATAAGCCATTTCATATCTCTTTTTGTAAATAAGAGCCCTTGCTATTATTGCTCTTTCTATCCACCACTTATCTGGCCTAACTAAATAATTTTTATTATTTTTAGTTTTAAGTAAAATTTCTAAAGAATCATCAATTCTTCCTCTTTTTCTTCTCCACTTTAGTCGGTCATAATTTAAACCAGCATCGTTTTTTAATTTTGTTGGAACATTTTTAATAGCTTTATCTACACCATAAGATTTACTCATCAAAATTTGTCGAGCCGTATAAAGTAACCGATAATCTTTCGGTAAATATCTTAGCATTCTTTTTAGATCCCAGTACTTGTTTTCCCAAGCAAGATAATCTGCTCTTTTAATATAATCACTAGAATTTAAATATTTTTTATATTTTTTTCTAAAGTGCTTCATGTTAGCTCTGCTTAAATCTGCAGTAATCCAACCACCTTTAATTAAACTTATTCCTTTATCAACATTTCCTGACATTATAAAACTTTCACCTAGTATTAGTTTACCATAACCACTTAATGGATCATTTGGCCCAAACCAATTAATTATTTTTTTTGGAGATACTCTGGCTGTTGATAATTTATGTTCTGCTAAATACTTAATTCTGTTAATTCTTGGATAATTTTCGTTACGCTTTATAAACAAACTATAATCATAAAAACTAGCTTGATTACCGGTCGTAAGTAAGTGCTTCCATTGAATAAAATTATATATGGATTTATCTTTTGTTTTTTTGGATAACTTTAAGGCAGAACTCCATTTACCTTTCTCGAATGCTTGAATAGATTTTTTAGCTATATTGAAATCTTTTTTTTTAAAATATTTTGATTTTTTTTGAATTTTTTCTCTTTCTTTTTTTACTATTAAAGGCTTACTTTTTGGCAATAAAAAGTTAATTTTTTTTTCTACTTCTTTAACAATCTTTATTTTTTTTTTATTTTCCTTAAATTCATCCTTTTTAGGTTTTGACTTTGGCTTAATAATACCTTTAGTTATTTTCTCAGCCTTTGTTATCTTGTCTAGAATAGGTTTTTTTAAAGGTATAATTGTTAATTCTGTTGCTAAAATATTAGATGTTAACAGTAAAATAATTATTAATGTTTTTATTAAAAATGATATTTTTCTAAGCATAAATTTTACTAAGTGAATCTGTAAACTATGTTATAAGTATTTATGTTCAAAGGATCAAATGTTGCTTTAATAACACCGTTTAAGAATAATAAGCTTGATGTTGACTCCTATGTAAAGCTTATACATTTCCATATAAATAATGGTACTAATGCATTAGTACCAGCAGGAACAACAGGTGAATCTCCAACACTAAGCCACAAGGAACATCAGCAAGTTATAGAGCTATGTATTAAAGAAAGTGTTGGTAAAAATCCTGTTATAGCGGGTACTGGATCTAATTCAACCGAAGAAGCAATTTCTTTAACTACACATGCTGAAAAGGTAGGTGCAAATGCAGCTCTAATTGTAACACCTTATTATAATAAACCTACACAGGAAGGTCTATATCAGCACTATAAAGCTATAAATGATAAATGTGGAATACCTATAATAATTTATAATATTCCAGGAAGATCAGTGATTGACATGTCTGTTGATACAATGGCAAGGTTATTTGAATTAAAAAATATTATTGGGGTTAAAGATGCAACTGGTGATCTAGACAGAGTTGACCAACAAAAAAATAAAATGGGTAAAGATTTTATTCAATTAACTGGCAATGATGATAATGCATTAGAATTTAATAAAAGAGGTGGAGTAGGGGCAATTAGTGTAACAGGTAACATAGCTCCAAAACTTTGTTCTGAATTTCAAAAACTTTCTATATCTAAAAAAGAAAATGAAAAAAAAGAAGCTGAAAAAATAGATAAAATTTTACAACCAATTCATACTTCAATGTTCATTGAAAGCAATCCAAGTCCAGTTAAATATGCAGCCAAGCTTTTAGGATTGTGTGAAGATGATGTAAGACTACCATTAGTTAAAATTACAGAGAATACAAAAAAAGCTGTTAAAAAAGCCTTAGCATCAGCTAATTTACTTTAATGAATAAAAAAACCAATCATGGTTTAAAAATTATTTGTTTAAATAGAAAAGCAAGTTTTAACTATTTTTTTGAAGATATAATTGAAGCTGGGATTGTTCTTAAAGGTTCCGAAATAAAATCTATTAGAGATGGAAAGGTCAATATAGCAGATTCATATGCTGTAGAAAAAAATGGAGAAATTGTTTTAATAAATTCCCATATAGCAGCATATAAACAAGCTAGTTATTCTGGTCATCGTCCAATGGATGAACGAAAATTGTTATTAAATAAAAGAGAAATTAATAAATTAATAGGAAAAATGCAAAGAGATGGATTTACTCTTGTTCCAACAAAAATGTATTTTAAAAAAGGGAAAGCTAAAATTGCAATAGCTGTTGCTAAAGGAAAAAAACAATATGACAAAAGAGCAACCAAAAAAAACAGAGACTGGAATCGTGATAAAGCAAGATATATTAGAAAATCTAGTTAAGTTAGTTTATTTAGGAATTGGTTCTAATTTAGGAAACAAAAATAATAATATAGAAATAGCAAAATCAAAATTACAGAATTATCAGATTAAAATTTTAAAATGCTCAAGTAATTACGAATCTGAATCTTGGCCAGATCCAAAAAATCCTAAGTTCATAAATATAATTATTAAAATAAAAACAAGTTTATCTCCATTAGAACTTTTAAAAATATGTAATTTAATTGAAATACAGTTAGGTAGGAAAAGATTTAAAAAAAACTCACCAAGAACTTGCGATATTGACATTATTGATTATGATCAAAAAATATTTATTGATAAGAGTAGAAATTTAATATTACCACATAACTCAATGACGCAAAGAAACTTTGTTTTATTGCCTCTTTTTGAGATTGATCAATCTTGGCAACACCCAAAATCTAGGATTAGTATTGCTAAATTAATCAGTTCATTACAAATTAAAGACTTAAGATCTATTAAACAAATATAAATTAATGCTATAATAAGAAATGCTTAATTCAGAAGAATTAATAAATAAAATTAAATCTTATAATAAATTTTTAAATCCTGAAAAATTACATAAGGCTTATAACTTTGCTATTAAAGCACATAAAAATCAAAGAAGAGATTCTGGAGATCCTTATTCAAACCATCCAATTGCCGTAGCAAGTATTTTAACTGAGCTTAAATTAGATAGTGCAACTATTACTACTGGATTATTACATGACACAATAGAAGACACGCACGCTACATTCGAAACAATAAAAAAAGAGTTTGGCCAAGAAGTGGCTGACTTGGTTGAGGGTGTGACTAAAATTTCGGTTTTTGAAAATCAAGCTGTTTCTAATTCTAAAGCAGAAAATTTTAGGAAATTAATTTTAGCTACTTCAAAAGATATTAGAGTTTTATTCGTTAAAGTAGCTGATCGTCTTCATAATATGAGAACGATTGAAGCAATTGATAAAATTGAAAAAAAAGAACGTATTGCAAGAGAAACAATGGAAATTTACGCACCATTAGCCGATAGGATGGGGATGCATGGAATTCGAGACGAACTAGAAGACCTTTCTTTTAAAGTTTTAAACAATCAGGCAAGAAAACTAATAAACAAAAGACTTGAAGAAATTAAAGATGACAATGTAAATAGTTTTAATTCTATCTCGTATCAATTTAGTGATTTGTTAAATCAACACAATTTAAATGCAGAAATTATTGGTAGAGAAAAAACACCTTTTTCTATTTGGAGAAAAGTTCAAAAAAAAAGAACCTCACTTGAACAAATTTCTGATATTATTGGCTTTAGAATTATCTTAAATAATATTGAAGACTGCTATAAGGCTCTTGGAATTTTCCATAAAGAATGGAATTGCATTCCCGGAAAATTTAAAGACTATATTTCCTCACCAAAAATTAATAAATATCAATCATTACATACTTCAATTATAGGACCAAATAGAAGACCTATTGAAATTCAAATTAGAACTAAACAAATGCATGAATTTGCCGAAAGAGGTATTGCATCTCATTGGAAATATAAATCCTCTGAAAAGTTTAATTCATTAACTTGGAAAGAGTATGATTGGTTGGCTGACTTAGTAGAAATTATCGATCGTAATGAAAATCCTGAAGATTTTTTTGAGTATACAAAACTTCAAATGTTTCAGGAAAACGTTTTTTGCTTTACACCAAAGGGCTCGATAATAAAACTACCTAAAGATGCAACACCTATTGATTTTGCTTATGCTGTACATACAAAAATTGGTGATAATGCAGTTGGCTGTGAAATAAATGGTAATAGTAGTGAGTTACAAAGTATACTCAGAAATGGTGATGTTGTTAAAATTATAACTTCGAAAAATAAGTCACCATCATTGCATTGGATACCTGTAACAAAAACAGGTAAAGCAAGATCTGCTATTAGAAAATATTGGCACACAAGAGGAGAAGAAAAAGCACAAAAAGTTAAAAAATATAACACTACACTTTGGATGTCATTACCAGACAAACCAGGTAAACTTGGTGAAGTTACAACATTAATAGGTGAGCACAAATTAAACATTTCAAGTGTTGAAATGAAAGAAAAAACCAAAGAATACATTAACTTTAGATTTAATTTAATAATTAATGATTTGAAAAACTTTACAAATTTTATTAGTCAGTTAAAACAATTAGAGATTAAATTTAAAATTATTAGACATGAGGACAACTGGTTAAAAGAACGCAATGCTTTCACACAAAAAATCTTTAAATATTTTAAAAAAAACTAACGCCTTATTAGAAGGACATTTTGTTTTATCTTCTGGTTTACATTCATCTAAATATATACAATGTGCTAAATTATTAAGCTTTCCTCATTTGGCAGATAAAATTTGCTTAGCGTTGGCAAAAAAAATAAAAAAAAAATTTAAGAAAATTGACTTAATTCTAGCACCCGCAATGGGTGGTGTTGTTATTGGATATGAAATTGGTAAATTATTAAAAAAAGAAACAATTTTTTGTGAACGTGTTAATAGAAAGTTTAAATTAAGACGTGGCTTTCATATAAAAAAAAATGCTAAAGTTCTTGTTATGGAAGATGTTATTACAACAGGTAAATCTGGTATGGAATGTGTTAAACTAATTATTAAATCTAGAGCTAAGCTTGTAGGATTTGCATCAATCATAGATAGATCTACTAAAAAAACTTTAAAGATAAAAAAATGTATAGTTTCTCATATGAAAATCGAAGTTCCTACTTTTAAAAGCAATAATCTTCCTGACTATCTTAAATCTATGCCCATAACTGTTCCAGGTAGCAGATTTATTAAATGAAAAGACTTGGTATAAACATCGATCATGTAGCAACAATCAGAAATGCCAGAGGTTCTTCACATCCTGATCCTCTGACATTAGCAAAACACGCGATGAAGTTTGGTGCATCTTCAATTACAATTCACCTTAGAGAAGATAGAAGACATATTAGAGATTATGATGTTGTTAAAATATGTAAAAATAAAAAAATACCTGTAAATTTAGAAATTTCTTTAAATAATGATATCTTAAAAATTGCCTTAAAAAATAAACCAAATTTTATTTGTCTAGTTCCGGAAAATAGAAAGGAAATAACTACAGAAGGTGGTTTGAATCTAACAAAAAATAAAAAAAAAATTAAAAAAATTATTTCAACATTCAACAAAAAAAATATTAGAACTAGTTTATTTATAGACCCAAATCTTAATGATATAAAACTATCTAAAGAATTAAGCGCTAAATGTGTTGAACTACATACTGGAAAGTTGTCAGATCTTGTTAAAGAAAAAAAAAATTATTTTTTTGAATTGGAAAAAATTAAAAAATGTACAAAACTCGCAAATTCTCTTGATTTAGAAGTACATGCTGGCCATGGTATTGATTATAAAACAGCAAAAATTTTAAATAAAATTAAATATATTAAGGAATTTAATATAGGACACTTTATAATTGGTGAGTCAATTCTTTATGGATTTAAAAATATTATTAAAAAATTTATAAAAATATTCAATAATTAAATTATGAAAATATTAGGTATTGGCGTTGATATAGTCGACAACTCAAGAATTAAAAAATCTTTAAAAAATAACTTATTTATTAAGAGAATATTTACTACTAAAGAAATATATATTGGTAAAAAAATTAAAGATAAAAATTCTTATTATGCTAAAAGATTTGCTGCAAAAGAAGCTTTTTGCAAGGCTATTGGTACTGGTTTCAGAGATGGTTTTAATTTTAGAGATATATCAATTGTTAATAATAAACTAGGAAAACCTTTCTTTCTAATAACCGACAAGATAAATAAAATTATTAAAAATCAATTTAAAGTTTCTTCCTTTAATTTCTTTCTATCAATTTCTGATGAAAAAAAATATTCTATTGCCTATGTAATTTTACAAAAAAAATGAAAATAGACAAAAATTTCTTTAAAGAAAACCTTAAAACAATTTTTTACGCATTATTTATTGCTATAATAATTAGATCTTTATTTATACAACCATTCTATATACCCTCGTCCTCTATGGAGCCTAGTTTATTAATTGGTGACAGATTATTTGTAACAAAATACTCATATGGTTATAGCAAACATTCATTCCCATTTAGTCCACCAATATTTAAAGGTAGATTTTTTTCAAACACCCCAATGACAGGTGATGTGGTTGTTTTTAAAACTCCATCTGACAATAGAACAGATTATATTAAAAGATTAATAGGCCTACCAGGTGACAAGATTCAATTTATTGAAGGTGATTTATATATTAATAATAATCAAATTTTAAAATCTAGAATTTCAAAATCTGATATAATTTATTGTGGAAAACAAACTATAAATGTTAATACNAATCAGAATGGATAGATTTTTTAAAAAAATTAATTAATGAAAATTAGTACTTCAAATTTAGAAAAAAAATTAAATTTAGAATTTAATGATCAAAAACTTTTTTTAAGAAGTTTGACCCATAAAAGTTATGATTCAATTAAAAATAATGAAAAGATTGAATTCTTAGGCGATAGAGTATTAGGGTTAATAATAGCAAAAAAATTATTAGAGATTTATCCATTAGAAAAAGAAGGCATATTAGATAAAAAATTTGCATCACTAGTTAATAAAAAAAAATGTTTAGAAATTGCAAAGCATATTCAATTAGAAAAATATATTTTAATATTTAATCCAAAAAATAAAAAAGTTAAAATTGAAGATAAAGTAGTAGCAGATTGTTTAGAAGCTATAATAGGAGCTGTATATCTTGACAAAGGCTTAAATATTGTAGAAAAATTTATTCTAAATTTATGGAAAGATCATATTAACGCTAGTATCATAACACAAATCGATGCGAAAACTAACTTGCAAGAACATTCTTTAAAATTATTTAAAATCTTACCAATCTATAAGCTAATTTCAAATACTGGTCCTAGACATAAACCATTATTTAAAGTTTCTGTAAAATTAAAGAATACAAAAGTCTTTGCAGCACTAGGTAACTCAAAAAAAGATGCAGAACAAAATGCAGCAACTTTATGCTTTAATAATATTATTAAAAAATGAATTGGGACGATGCAGGATATTTAGTTTCAAAAAATCGCTATAATGAAAATTCTATAATAGCTGAAATTTTTACAGAAAATCATGGAAAAATAACAGGTATAATATTTGGCGGAACATCTAAAAAAATAAAAAATTATTTACAAATTGGTAATAAACTTTACGTAAATTACAATGCAAAAAATCCTTCTAAAATTGGATATTTTAAAATAGAAATTTTAAAAGCCTTAACTCCATTATATTTTGATCATAGTCAAAAACTATTATGTATCGCTTCTGGAATGAATCTTGTTAAATTATTAACTGCTGATTCTCAATCAAATAATGAAATTTATAATTTACTTAATAATTTTTTTTCTATCTTAGATTCAGAACACTGGATTAAAGAATATATTTTTTGGGAACTCGAATTATTAAAGCTATTAGGATATGATTTAGAATTAAATAATATAGTTCAAAAAGAAATAGTTAATGATAAAATTAATTATTATGTGAGTTCAATCACTGAAAAAAAGAATGTACCTAATTTTTTAATTGAAAAAGATAACGATAGTGTAGATATCAAAAATTTATTAAAAGGACTTAAGCTTGTTAGTGATTATTTAGAAAAAAGTATATTTAAACCAAATAATATAAATTATCCTAGTTCAAGATCTGACTTTGTTAATCTATTAAAATAATTATTTTAACAACGTGTCAATTCTATCAGCATAATAACTAACAATTGCATTAGCTCCAGCTCTTTTAAAGGAGATTAAACATTCTAATATTGCGTTATTATCTATTAACCCTTTTTTGATGCTATTACTTAATAAGCTATATTCACCAGAGACCTGATAAGCAAAAACTGGAATTTTAAAATTATCTTTTACTAATCTGATTATATCCAAATATGGCATACCAGGTTTTACCATAACCATGTCAGCACCTTCTTTTATATCTAAAGCAACTTCTCTTAATGCTTCGTTACTATTTCTATAATCCATTTGATAATTTTTTTTATTTCCTTTTAACAACCCTTTTGATCCAACAGCATCTCTAAAAGGACCATAAAAACTGGAGGCATATTTTACAGCATAAGAAAGTATTTGAACCATTTGGTGTCCTTCTTTATCTAAAGCTTTTCTTATTTTGCCAATTCTTCCATCCATCATGTCTGATGGTGCAATAACATCACATCCCATTTCAGCTTGAAGTAATGATTGATTAATCAAAATCTTTATAGTTTCATCATTCAAAACATAACCAGATTTCAATAATCCATCTTGCCCATGTGACGTATATGGATCTAAAGCTACATCACACATAATACCTATTTCATTTTTGTATCTTTTTTTAATATATTGAATGGCTTTACATACAAGATTGTTCTCATTTAAGGCTTCTGTACCAAGATCATTCTTTACTTTTTTGTTTGTATATGGAAATAATGCAACCATAGGTATTTTATTTTTAATTGATTTATCTATAATAATGCTCAGTTTATCAATTGTATATCTATAGACATCTGGCATTGTTTTAATTGCTTGTTTTGTGTTTTTTCCATCTATTAGAAATATAGGCAATATAAAATCACATGAAGACAGATTATTTTCCTGAATTAATCTTCTAGACCAATCATTTTTTCTACTTCGTCTAAGTCTTAAATTAGGGTAATTTCCTGTTATCATGTTTTTAATCTATTTATAAAATGCGACAAATGTAATATACAAATATATCTTAAAAAGAGTAATAAACAAATAGTATGACATTAAATTTTAATGATTTTCAAAAACAAGATATTAAATTTGATATAAATGAACTTCAAAAAGCATATCAAGAAATTATAAAGATTAAAAATTTTGAAGCTCCAGCAGAAATATCAAATTTTGGAGCAATTTCACTTACCCAAATTCCAGGTGACCTAGATTCAATTAAAGGTCATAAAGCAAGAGGGGTTTATTGGACTAAACCTGATTCATCTGGCAATGAGTCTATCAGAGATGTTAGTATTGACGAAGCTGCTTACTCCGAGTTTATAGAGGAATATAAAAATACTTATTTTAAAGAAGTTTTTGATATTCTTTCCTCAAAATATAAATTAGGTCGTGTTAGAATTCTGTTAAAAGAACCTAGATCTACTTTAAGTTGGCATAGAGATCCTGAACCAAGATTACATATACCTATAATTACTAATCCTGGCTCTATAATGGTTATTGACAATGTAGCTAAACATTTACCAGCTGATGGCTCTGTTT
>LWDU01039966.1_pt1 | contig 26409 bp, 26 predicted proteins | sample 727161 | NCBI WGS metagenome assembly LWDU01 (sample SAMN04566230, study PRJNA314399) | hydrothermal vent metagenome | isolation source: deep sea hydrothermal plume seawater | place: Mexico: Gulf of California, Guaymas Basin | collected 2004-07-11
AGTGTTAATATAAGTGGATTGAAGTTGAAAAATGGCAATGAGCTGAAGATCAGTTCATATATTAGCAACTTTGATGTTCTTTCTTACACCTATCTATTTTAACGTATATGGTTCCTTCCATGGTCAAGAGTATTTTTTAGTCTCAAGCGAGATTTTCACGAATCTCACGTCGGCTTTTTGTTTCAACCGAGAGCCAGAACAATCATCGGGGCTACTTCTGCCTGAGCGCTCCGCCAAAATGGTAGTGTTGAGCAAACTGGTGAATCATGCTGCGGGCTTCCTCCCGGTGCCAATGGTAGTTTTGCAGGCCGGAACGCACACGCTCCACTTGGTCGCTGAAAATCTGCCAAGGGATGTTGGTGGGCGCTTCCGGAAGGTCACGCAGGACTAGCAGACGAATTCGGTACGGTTCCCCAAGAAACATCGAAGACTCCGCATGTTTTCGCTCTCTGGTCACTTGTTGGAGCCACTTCCAGGGATGGTGCGTGCTGACCGCATAGAACCGAAAAGCCGATTCAGGAGTCGGCGTTCCTTGGTCCGACAACTTTTTGCGGTAGATGACGTAGTGGCTCATCAACTCATCCAAGGCCCAAGCGTCTAGGATTTCAGCAGAGGACTTGTAGGTGATCAAACGGAGACGGCACTTGCCCCAGCTTAGAACGACTCGCTGCAAAGGACAAGCAGTGAGAACCTCCAAGGAATCCGCAAATCCACCGTTCAAGACGCAGGCACGGATTGGGCAAGCTGCTGGATTGCTGCGGTCACGCCCCCCCGACCATGTGGGATGTCAAGCGCGACGAGAGCCATTTCGATCACGGAGAGCGAGCCGAGCAGCATCGGCGCGTTGATGTGCCCCATGTGGGCGATCCGGAAGGCGGTGTCGTCCAGTCCGCCGATGCCGATGCCCAGCACCACGCCGCAACGCTGCTGGCAGTATTCCAGCAATTTCGAGGGTTGGTGACCTCCACGGAGCAGCACCACGGTCACACTGTTGGCGCGTTGTTGGGGGTCGAGGATGTTACACTCAATGACTCCCCCCTCTGACCAAGCCTCCACCGCGCTACGGGCTGCATCCGCCAGCAGTTGATGCCGCCGAATCACATTCTCCAATCCCTCATCCAGTATCAGGTCCAATGCCGCCCGCAGTCCAAAAAGCTGGTGAACCGGCGGGGTGCCGCAGTACTTTTCATAGTGCAATTCCCCCTGCCGAGCTGTCCAATCCCAATAACGGGTGCGCAGATTCGCGCTTTGATGCGCCTGCTCCGCTTTTTTGCTGCTGGCGACGAAGCTGAGTCCCGGAGGCATCATCAGTCCTTTTTGAGAGCCGGTGACCGCGACATCCACACCCCACGCATCAAGCTTGAAGGGCATGGTGCCCAGCGAGGCAATGGTGTCCACTAACAGCAGGGCTTCGTGTCCGGCGGCATCCATTGCCGCACGAAGCGCCGGGATGTCATTGACCACCCCAGAGGCAGTGTCCACTTGAACCACGAGGATCGCCTTGATCTCCCCGGAGGTGTCCTGTCGCAAGCGGGCTTCCACTGCTGCGGGGTCAACGGCTCTGCGCCAGTCCCACGGCAGTGCTTCTGTTTCCGCCCCCAATTCCCGCGCCGTCTCGCCCCATCCAGTGGCAAAGCGTCCACTGGGCAGAACCAGCACCTTGTCCCCTCGGGACAGCACATTGGTGAGTGCCGCTTCCCAAGCACCATGCCCGTTGGAGATGTAAATGTAGGTCCGTTCTTTTGTGCCAAACACCTTTTTCAGATCAGCAAGACAGGAGTCGGTGATCTTTGGAAGCACACCGGTGTAGATGTCAGTCGCCGGGCGGTGCATGGCGCGCAGCACCTCGTCCGGAACAGTGGTGGGGCCGGGAATGCTGAGGAATTCACGTCCATGTTTTACGCTCATCGTTGAGTTTTCCCTAAATGGGTTTTGGCGAAACAAAAGCTCGTTGCGAGCTGAATTCATTGTGCCGCATCTTCCAAGACGGGTCAAGACTGACGTGGGGGCACCAACCCACCAAAACGGCAGTGGAAACTCTGACACCTGCCATTTTCTTGCCCAGTGCTAGATGCGCCCCATATTTGCATGGCTTCTCCGGGCTTTGCTTCAACCGACATGCACGACGGAATGAGACGGTTTTTTTTCACAGGACTGGTGTTTTTGCTGAGCTTCCTTGCCAGCGGGGAAGGCGTGGCGGCAGGAATTGACTGGCGGCTGCGGGTGCTGACTCCCACTCAGGAAAGCGGGAGCCTCACGGACAACGGCACGAAGTCCACGTCCCCACCCACCACCAGCGGTCTAGGATTCCACATCGTGATGTCCAACGGCTTCGGCTTTGGCACCACCAGAGTGCGCAGCAAGGGCACGATCAGCGCGAACTCTGTTTCGTCAACCTCGGACAACGTGGACCTCTCCTACACTTTTGGCGAACGCTGGTCCGTGACGTTGGGCGTGGGGTGGGGACTGACTGGCAAGGCCACGCTGACAGAAAACGGCACTCGCTATGACACCGAAAACCTGCGGGGCGGTTCCGGATTCGCACTCTTTGGAATACCGTTTTTGGGCGGAGAAGCGCTGCTGGGCTTCCGTCAGACCAGCATCAGCTACCTAGACCTCAAGTACGACAGCGGCAGTTCCACCACCACTCGAGCCAATCCTCTCAAAACCGACATCCAGCAGGTGCTGCTGGGCTTTGGGTTTCTGTTCTGAGCTTCACTCCTATCGAAATCCTGCGCACCAAACGCACTCGGCTACGGACGTGGACGCATGAGGACCTGCCGAAACTGGCGCGACTCGCAAGAAATCCGAACGTGATGCGTTTCATCGCGGATGGGCTGCTCTGGTCAGATGAGCAGATGCTCGGTTTCATCACCCGGATGCAGAAAATCTTTGCCGAACGTGGGCATTGCCTCTGGGCGTTGGAACATCATCCGGACGGGGAGTTTCTGGGACTCTGTGGAATTGGCTGGTGGGAGGTTCCAGAATTCCCGGAGATTGGCTGGTGGCTGGACGAACCGTGGTGGGGGCAGGGGTTGGCCACCGAGGTGGCGAAGGCAGTACGGGACTACGGCTTCAGCGAACTGCGGCTTCCAGAGTTGAAATCCGTCGCCCATGCCGAACACCACAAATCCCATGCCGTCATGCAGCGCATCGGCATGAGCCTAGAGCGACAGGTGAAACTTGGAGAATTAGGCAAGGATCCCAAAGATTTGCCAGTGGTGATCTACCAACTTGCATCTCCGGGGCATTGAACTACGCCGGGGCGGGCCTTGCGCCAAAGACCGCGCTGCCGATGCGCACCATCGTTGCACCCTCCAGAATCGCCCACTCGAAATCTGCCGTCATGCCCATCGAAAGCTCGGTGCAGGCCGGAGCATCAAATTCCTGCTGAAGTTGATCCCGCCAATTCCGCAGCCTAGCGAAGAGGCGGCGCGTTTCCGTTTCTCCCAACCCCGGAGCGGGAATCGTCATCAGTCCGCGAAACTTCAGCCATTGGCAACCCAAAAGTTGCTCGGCAAGACGCTGGATTTCAGACCAGTCGTGCAGGCCGGACTTGCTGTCCTCCTGCGAAAGCTTGACCTGAAGCAGCACCTGTAGAGGCCACTCCGTCTCCGCACAACGGGATTCAAGCTGCGTCACAAGCTCGGCAGAATCCACCGAGTGCAGCCAGTGGAAGCGTCCGGGACAAAACTTCGCCTTGTTCTTCTGCAAATGTCCGACAAGATGCCATTCAAGGTTGGGAAGATCAGCAAGCTCCTCCATTTTTTCCAGAGCTTCCTGCACACGGTTCTCCCCGAAAACGAGCTGTCCTACCGCAACCGCATCCCGGAGCAGTTCTGGCGGCTTGGTTTTGGAGATGGCAATGAGCCGCACGGCAGTGTCGTCACGTCCGGATTGACGTGTGGCAATGGCGATGCGGTTCTGAACGGAAGCAAGGGCTTCGGCAACAGACGATGTGGGCATGACAAAAAACTGGCTGACTGACAAAATGGTGACGCTGTTTCGGATTCCCGGAATCCGTGAATTGTGGGCTAAATCTTACCAAGGGGTGACCAGCGAGGACATTCCGTGGACTCCGTTGAACAAACCCCTCGCTCAGTGCAGGGTTGGGTTGGTGACGACGGGCGGGCTCCACCTTCGCCGTGATCTGCCGTTCGACATGAACGATCCTGACGGTGATCCGACTTTCCGGAAAGTTCCGTGTGATGCGGAAGCTTCCGAACTGGTCATCACGCACGACTACTACGACCACCGCGATGCCGACCACGACCTCAATCTCATCTGGCCTCGGGATGTCCTCCAAGGCTTGGAGTCCGCAGGGCACATTGGCCCGCTCGTGCCGCAAAGCGTGAGTTTCATGGGACACATTGACGGCCCGCACCTGAACACGCTTATCCAGAAAAGTGCCCGTTCCGCTACTGAGGAAATCCGCAAGCAGCAAGCAGATGTCGTGCTGCTGGTTCCTGCCTGAGGACTGTGCAACCAGACGGTCGGTCTGGTGCAGCGCGAATTGGAACGGCAGGGCATAGCAACCGTGGGCCTCTCCCTGCTCCGCAAAATCACGGAGCGCGTCAAGCCCCCGCGCACTTACTGCCTGCGCTACCCCTTTGGCCACGCGCTTGGGGAAGCCGGAAACCGCGATCAGCAACGGCAAATCGTGCTCGATGCACTCGGCCTGCTCGAAACGGTGAAGGTTCCGGGCGCGATTATCCAAAGTCCCTACCGCTGGCGGCGCACCCGTTTTGCTCCGGAGGATTCCAGCCGCCGCACCTGAACCTTCACTGCTTTTGGAGTTTCGCTTGCCAAAGTCCCACGCCTTTTTTTTTGGCTGTTTTTTCGGCAGCGAGAAATTTCCCGTGTTCCGGCGGCGGTTTCTCCGGCAAGAGGTAGAACGACATCCCGTTGCGGATCAACCAGAGGTTGATGCTCGTGTCTGCCGCAAGCACGGTTCCGTTGAGCCGATAAAGCTGATCGGAGTACTCGTAATCCACGCGCACCCGGCGGTTGTAGAAGGTCTTGGTGAGGGAGTCCCTGACCCACTTCAGGAAACGCCGATTGAACTCCTTGCCGTGGCTCACCGAGAGTTGGGGCGAGACATAATCCAGATAGACCCGCACCTCCTGTCGCGGCAGGCTCAAGCTGCCCTTGGTGAGCTTGTAGGTCCATTTGCGGAACTCGTGCCGATTGTCGATGCGCACCCAAATGCTCTCGGTGTCCGTGACCCGGCTGAAGACGCCCTCGAAACTCGGAAGTTCGATGGGGTCCTGTTTCTCGTTGCGGTCGCGTTGCCCGATGCGGTCGAACAGCTTTTGCCGGACCGATTCGGTCTTGAGCAGGGATTGTGCTGGAATCGCTGAGGGTAGTAAGAACGCCAAGGCGACAAACGGAATCAATAGACGAATCATGGAGCCTCCAAACAAACCAAGGGTGGTTGAGTTGCTTCAAGTTATCACACCCTTGCAGGAAAATCCATGCTGATGCGTCAACGAGCATTTCCCAAACGGATTGCAACTGTTCCCACTCCCGTTAACATGAAACCTTCTGCACCGAACCACCCCTGTGTCGTCTCGCCTGTCTGCCCACTTCTGAACTCATTGGTTTATGCAACTGTTCCGGAAGGCGTTGGTGATGCTCATGGGGCTGGCCCTCTTTAGTATGCCCGTCCGTGCCCAACTCCCCGATCGGGTGCAGATCAGAACCTCCGGCTACACTCTGGACCCCGCGACCAACACTCTGCGCTATCAAGACGCCATCGTCACCTACGGCGATCTCACCATTGAGGGGGAGTTGTTGACTTACGACCCGAGCCAACGGCTGATCACCGCCGAAGGCTTGGTGCGCATCACCGAGGGCGACACCATTGTTGCCGGGGAACACCTGACCTTCAACCTTGCCGACCGCACCGCCATCATCGAGCAGGCGCAACTCTTCGACCTGCGCCAAGGAACCCGTCTCACCGCAGACCGCATCAAGCGTGTTTCAGGAACTCATTTTCAAGCGGAGAACTGCACCTTCACGACTTGCGACCCCAAGGCTCCATTTTGGGTGGTCGAGGGCAGTACGGTGGATTATCATCTGGAGAACTTTGCGAGCGCCACCAACACACTTGTGCGTATCCGGGGGGTGCCCGTTTTCTACTCTCCGTTCATGGCCTGGCCCACAGTTCGCAAGCGGAAGTCGGGAATCTTGCCCCCCAAGCTCAGGTTCACAAACAGCAGCGCTCGGCGCTACAATCTCGGCCTCCGCTTTGCCCTGCCCTACTTTTGGGCCGTTGATCCAGAACATGATCTGACCGTGACTCCAGAGTCGGTGGAAAACCGAGGTTCCGGCCTCAAGCTCGATTATCACTACGCCTACACACAAGGAATGCGGGGTTCGTTGACGGTGCAACGCTACTTCGAGAAAATTCGTCGGAACGCTGCTGAGGAATCCGGAAGCCGCAGTGTCTCAAGCGTGACGGATGCCGAATTGCGCCCCCAGCGTTTCAAACTCGCGGCGACGCACAGCCAGCAACTCGACCCGCGTAGCCGCCTCAGCCTCTCCGGACTTGCCTACAGCGACAGTCAGTTTCAGCGCGAATATGAGAGTGCCCGTAGCCAAAGCAAAAAGGTCGCCCAAAGCTTTGCTCTCTCGGTCAATCGCCAGTTCCCTTCCGGAAGTGCAACACTGGCCACCACGCACGAGCGTGTGTTCAAGGAGATTGCCCTCCTCAATCCTGAGTTGGACAAAACTTGGGTGCAGGAGCAGCCTGCACTGCGCTACCAGTTTGGCAAAAAACTGGGATCGTATGGAGTGACGGAATGGGAATCCAGTGTCGGTGGTGCCCTGATCCACTATGAGCGCAGCAGTGGCTATGACGGCAACGCCGTTTTGTTTGATCCCAAAGTCCGCACACACTTTCCGGTCTTTACGCTGTTCAAGGGCAGCGTGGGGGTGGGAAAACGGATTTCTGCCTACCAAGTCAATGATCCAGACATTGAGGGCAGTTCTGGTCGTTACAGCTTCAACGTGACCACCGCTGAAGCCGAACTGAACACCAGCCTCGTCCGCACCTACAGCCGTGACTCCGGAATCTTCAGCCGCCTCAAACACACGATCACCCCGCGCCTACAATACGAGTACATCGAGGACAAGGAGCAAACCTTCCGGAACGCCTCGCCTCCGTTCGGGGGCCAGCTGGCCACTCGCCGACTGGCGACCTTCCGGCTGGAAAATGTGCTGCTCGTCAAGCCTCGTGTCTATGTCCGCAGTGTCCGGCTTTCCAGCCGCGCCATGACTCGCTTGCGGCGCACCACGCTCAACGCGGAAACCCTGCGGCGACTGGAACGACTGCGCGGACGCACCTTTCCGGACAAGTCCGATTTTCTGGAAGCCTTGCACACGGTCATGGGGGAAAGCTTGGACCCGGAGGTGGAGCGTCTCGTCCTCGCCCAAATTGAGCTTGGCCCCACCCCACGCGGGGGCGGAGTGTATGCTCACGGGCAGCGGGAAGGACTCGCCCGCAAATTTGGCAGCCTCCACCTGATTCAGCCTTACGATTTCCTCAAAGCTGATGCCAATTTTCAAGCCGTCGGGCCAACTCCACCTGGTGATGAAACCCAACCCGGCGCTCCACTGCTCCCCCTGCGCTTGGAACTCGACATCTCGCCAAGACCGGGACTCACCTTTGGTTTTTTCAACCGCTATCACCACCAGCATGCAAGGATCGTTGAATACGGAGTTTCCGCCAAGGTCGGAGAGGACACCCACAACCGTGCCTCAGTGACTTTTCGGGACAACTCGCTCAAGTACGTCACTCCTCACGGCGTGACTTTCGAGCAAGAAAAAACCTTCGGATTCAGCCAGACGGTTGAACTCAGCGACGATCTCGCCTTCGGGTATTCCGGCAAGTTCGATCTTGATCCGCAGTCCACCTCTCGCAACCGTCGGCTGATCTCGGACACGGTTACTCTCGACTACACTCCGAACTGTTGGCGCATCGCCTTGCGCTTGCAGGAGGACGTGGAGACCGTCACCCTCGGTAGCCGCACAGAAGAATACATCAACCGCAGTTTTTTCGTCAATGTCTCGTTGGGGAACGTCCCCCTTCCGGAAAGCACCTTGTTGCAACAGAATCGAGGGCGCAGCCGCTCCCAGCTGTTCGGCTACAAGGAGCGTGGCTACGGGGAGCAGTGAATGCAAAGCTGCCGAAAAACCCTACTCGCGCTGACGGTTGCTTGGTTCGCTGTGCTGACCCCAGAATTGAGTTCTGCCCAAGCACAAACGCTTGTGCCGCAACCCCTGACGGAATTGGAACGCCTCAGTTTTGAATCAACGCCTGTGCTTCCAGAGCCGGATTATCTTTCCGGACAACGACGCTGGCAGGATTTTGGAGTCTATTTTGGAATTGGCGTGCGTCGCTTGGAACTGAGCCTGAAAGACAATCCGAGAGTGACCAACGATGACCTGCTGGGCAACGGGGCTGCTTTCAATGTCGGACTTTGGGATGGAGACTGGTCCTACGAGTACATCCGGGATGTGGATTTGGTGGCAAGCGACCGGACGCTAACCATGGGCGGGAAATCCAGCACCCGTCTTGCAATCGAGCGCCACGCCTTTTGGGGGAATTGGCTGCTACGAAAACAACGGGGGTTCTACCTCCACGTTGGAGGGGGGCTGCAACTCGCACGGATCGAACTCGGAGCAACCTCTCCAAAGGTTTTCAGCGACACCAGCCTCGCCCTTGGCGCAGGAATCGCTTACTTCGCCACTCCCCGGCTCTTGCTGCTTTTCCGAACCGCAGCCTCCCGCAACTTCGACTCGCTTGCGGGGGGCAAGGGAGGCCACCTGCGGGCCACCTTCACCCACACCCTCTTCCTCAACTACGCCTTTCCGCTCTGAGGTGCATTAGCCATCCTTGTATAGTAAAAGAAAATAATAATCGTACATTCAAACAATGTCGTCAATGGGAGTGTCCGGCGACTGATGAGTCCGGATTTTTTTGCTCGTTATGGAGTGTCGGACGGTTCCCACACCCACTCTAGAAGCAGGCTGAAGTCCTCGGAGGTGTTGTAGATCGTGTCTTCCGTGAACCCAAAACGCCAGCGGCTGGGAGCCGTGCGGTACTCGAATCCAAACATCATGATGAACTGGACGGTACCAATGGCTTGCACTGGAGGTTGTGGGGTTCGGTAACGCGGGGAGGCGAACTGAAACTGCCCCAACCATGCCCAGTCTGCTTCGCAGGATCGGGAAAACCCCAAAGTGCCGCTCAGGAAGGCCTTGTGCTGGGGATACGCCCGGTGCTTGGTGATTCCGGGAGCCACGCCTCCGAGGTTCACTAGCCAGTCGGTGGGGCAGTCCCAAAAGTTCCCCGTTCCCTCTACCATCAATCCCACGCCAAAATCCCGTACTCCGGAACTGATGGTCGGCAAATCTTTACGCGAAGGCTCCTTCCACACCAGCCGACCCGCCCAACGCATTCCGGAATCCCCGCTCGGCAGCGCGTACCGGAGCGTGGCGATCCAATCCCCCCAACCTCGTTGCGAAGCGTGCAGGTCGAGAACTCGTCCCTCGGCGACATCAGCAGAGGTGCAGCCCACACTTGGGTCGGAAGGATTGCACTGCCAGTAGCGATATTTCCCATCCGGGCGGATGCGCCGTGAATTGTACGGTAGCCCGAAGACTTCATGAAAACTGCGCATGAATGGATCCCAGCGTCCGGCACCTTCATCGGTGTAGCGTCCAAGCACGCCAAGATCGAAGCCTGCGCCCAGTCCCAATCGCACCTGCATGGTCTGCTCCCAGCGTTCGTTGTCAACGAGGTAACGGACACTGCGCTCACCCTTGTGCTTGAAAAGAACGGTGGTGTTGCTGCCCTGCCAGCCCAGTCTCACTTCGGGCACCCCGCTTTCCAGCGCACAGGGGGAATCTGGTGGCAATTCCAGCAGAATTGCGGCAGGCGGCATTTGGTTGCGATGCAGGATCGGTTTGAAGCAGGACGCGAAAACCGTTTCCGGAAGCAGGAGGCTGAAGGTCGTGCCCAGCAGGACGGACAGCAGGGTGTGGAAAAAGCGTGAGGAGCAGAGCATGGCGACCCGCCAAGCTATCAGAGTACTTCCGGACTAAAAAGCCAAATCCAGGTTTATTAGGCACGAAGCGTGGGGTGTGCTACGATTAGTTTGGTACGTCTGCCCCAACCAGCAACCAACCACTAACCACCAGCAACCAATATGACGCTTCGTGATGTAACGCTTGACGACAAGTACACTTTGGAATCTGGATATGCCTTCATGACAGGAATTCAGGCGCTGGTGCGGTTGCCAATGGTGCAACGCCGCCGTGATTTTGCCGCTGGGTGCAACACCGCCGGATTCGTCACTGGCTACCGAGGCTCGCCGCTTGGGGTGCTGGATCAGCAGATGAAACGCGCACAGGGGTTGCTGGAGGAACATCATGTCAAGTTTCACACGGGCATCAACGAAGACCTCGCAGCAACTTCGCTCTGGGGGACGCAGCAGTCGAACCTGCACGGCGAAGGCAAGTACGATGGGGTGTTCGGTATGTGGTACGGCAAGGGTCCGGGAGTGGACCGCTCCGGAGATGTGCTGCGCCACGGAAATCTTGCGGGTACGATGCCGCTCGGCGGGGTGTTGGCGTTGCTTGGTGATGACCACACCTGCGAATCCTCGACGACCTGCCACCAGAGCGAATTTGCGATGATGGACGCGATGATCCCCGTCCTCAATCCCTCCGGAGTGCAAGAAATTCTCGACTACGGGCTGATCGGCTGGGCGCTCTCACGCTATACCGGAACCTGGGCCGCGCTCAAGTGCATTCACGACACCGTGGAATCCACCGCTTCCGTTGATGTCGATTCCAGCCGACTCCACATTGCCACGCCCACTGATTTTATGCTTCCGGAAGGCGGCCTACAGATTCGCTGGCCCGACACCCCGCAGGAGCAGGAGCGTCGCCTCCACGAATACAAACTACCCGCTGTTCTCGCCTTTGCCCGCTTCAATCGGCTCAACCGCACGATATGGGACACGCCGGACGCGAAGTTGGGCATTGTCTCAACGGGCAAATCATTCATGGATGTCCGGCTCGCGCTTGAAGAGTTGGGCATTGACGAAGCGCGTGCGCAACGGTTGGGGCTGCGCCTCTTCAAGGTCGCACTGTCGTGGCCACTGGATCCCGAAGGACTCCGCGAATTCGCACAAGGGCTGGATCGCATCATCATTGTTGAGGAAAAGCGCGGACTCATCGAACCGCAACTCAAGGACGTACTTTACGGAATGCCGGACGCGCCAAGGATTGTCGGCAAACACGACGAATTCGGAGCCCTTCTCTTCCCTGCGGCGATGGCGCTCGATCCCAACCACATCGCGGTTGAAATCGGGCAACGCATCTTGGAGTACGTTGCTGACGAAAACCTGAAAACCAGAATTGCTTTCATCCAAGAGTTGATGAAGCCCGACTTGACTCCGGAACCCTTGGTGCGCTTGCCGTACTTCTGCGCGGGGTGTCCGCATAATTCCTCGACAGTTGTGCCGGAGGGCAGTCGTGCAATCGCCGGAATTGGCTGCCACTACATGGCGCAGTGGATGGATCGCAGTACCGCAGGCTACACGCAGATGGGCGGTGAAGGCGCAAGTTGGGTGGGTGAAGCGCACTTCAGCAAACGCGAACATGTTTTCCAGAATGTCGGAGACGGCACCTACTACCACTCCGGGTTCCTTGCACTGCGCTCCGCAGTTGCAGCGGAGGTCAATGTCACTTTCAAGATTCTCTTCAACGACGCGGTCGCCATGACCGGAGGCCAGCGCATGGACGGCCCGCTCACGGTTCCTCGCATCACCCAGCAGGTGATGGCAGAAGGGGCAAAGTGCGTGGCGGTGGTCACGGACGAGCCGGAGAAGTACAAGCACGAAACAGGGTTCGCAGACGGCACCGTTGTGTGCCATCGCAAGCAACTTGACGAAATTTCACGCAAATTCCGGGAGGTTCTGGGCACCTCCGTGATTGTCTATGACCAAACCTGCGCTGCCGAAAAACGCCGCCGCCGCAAGCGCGGGGAATTCCCAGACCCCAAGCGGCGCATCCTCATCAACGAAGCGGTTTGCGAAGGTTGCGGAGACTGTGGCGTGAAGTCGAACTGCGTGGCCGTACTGCCGCTAGAAACCGAATTCGGACGCAAGCGGACCATTGACCAATCCGCCTGCAACAAGGATTATTCCTGCGCGAACGGGCTCTGCCCCAGCTTCGTGAGTGTGTATGGTGGACGGTTGCAGAAATCCAAGCTTACCACGGCAGGTACCGCAGCCTTTGGAGATTTGCCCAGCCCGGAATTGCCTGCAATCAACGGGACCTACAACATCGTCGTCACTGGTGTTGGTGGCACCGGCGTGGTCACCGTGGGTGCATTGCTCGGCATGGCGGCACACCTTGAAGGCAAGGGTATCGGCATTCTCGACATGATCGGACTTGCACAAAAAGGCGGGGCAGTGCTCAGCCATTTGCGAATCGCCGAACGTCCGGAAGATGTTCACGTTCCGCGAGTGGCAGCAGGCGCGGCGGATGTGATCATCGGCGGCGATTTGGTGGTCTCCGGTGGGCACAAGGCGCTCTCCACGGTCCGCAAGGGTCACACACGCCTCGTTGTCAACAGCTACGAGATGATCACAGGCGACTTTACGAAAAACGCAGACTGGTTTTTCCCCAACTTGGAATTGAAGCAGGGGATCGAACACGCCGCAGGAGTCGAAAACACCGAGTTTCTGGATGCAACTCGTTTGGCGAATGCCTTGCTCGGCGATGCGATTGCAGGGAACCTCTTTCTGCTCGGATTCGCATTCCAGCGCGGACTGATTCCATTAAGCTTGGAGTCACTGGAGCAGGCCATTGAGTTGAATGGAATCGCAATTGAGATGAACAAAACCGCCTTGCTCTGGGGACGCCGCGCTGCGCACGATTTGGGGAAAGTCCGCAAGACGGCGTTTGCGGGAGCGCAGGTTCCGGATGAACCAACGGCACCAAAATCACTGAACGAACTCATTGACCACCGTGCCCAAACCTTGGTGGCGTACCAGAACCAAGCCTACGCCAAACGCTACCGCTCTCTCGTTGAGCGGGTGCGCGAGGCGGAATTGGCGCTTGACGCCAAGGACCGTGGACGTGACCAGCTCCGACAGTCCGGAAGTTTCAGCAAGCAACCACTCACCGAAGCTGTTGCCCGCTATTACTTTAAGCTGCTGGCGTACAAGGACGAGTACGAAGTCGCCCGGCTTTTCACGAACGGAGATTTCCTCAAGAAAGTGGAAGCGACCTTTGAGGGCGATTACACGCTCAAATTACACCTCGCTCCACCGTTGTGGTCCAAGCGTAATCCGAGCACGGGTGAGCCGCTCAAGCAGGAGTATGGTCCGTGGATGCTCAAGGCGATGGGCTTGCTCGCCCAGTTAAAATTCCTGCGTGGCACGGCGTTCGACCTGTTTGGACGCACCGAGGAACGCCGTCTAGAACGGCAATTGAGCAAGGATTATGAAGCACTACTCACCGAAATTCTGCACCGCCTCTCTTCCGGAAACCATGCGACCGCTGTTGAACTTGCCTCGCTACCCGCGCACATCCGGGGCTACGATTTGGTCAAGCAGCGCAGTGTGGAAGAGGTGAAAGCCAAGCAGCAGCAGTTGTTGCAAAAACTCCGCGCAGGAACCACTCAATCGCAAACCTCTGAAGCTGTGGAGGCGTGAAGAATCAAGACTGCGGGCTTCTGAGTAATTTTAGGAGACGAGTCCGGAAAGCATCTCGAAGTAAGCGGGGAAGGTTTTGCGGACGCAGCCCGGATCGTTGATTGTCATGGGCACGGTTCCACATGCCGCGAGGGAGAACGCCATCGCCATGCGGTGATCGTCGTAAGTGTCAATCACAGTAGATTGTAAGGTTGTCGGAGGTGTGACGATGAGATAGTCGCGGCCTTCCTCAACCGCTGCACCAAGTTTCCGGAGTTCGGTGCAAACCGCCTCCAGCCGTTCCGTTTCCTTGACCCGCCAGTTGTAGATGTTGTGGATAGCCGTTGTTCCCTCGGCAAAAAGTGCAACGACGGCCAGCGTCATCGCCGCGTCCGGCATACGGTTCATGTCCACCTCCACCCCACGCAGTGAACCACCGGTTAGGGTCACGGCATTTGGTTTCCAGTTCACCTTCGCGCCCATCTGCTCTAGCACTTCCGCAAAGCGTGCATCGCCCTGTAGGCTATCGGTTCCGCAGCCTTCAACTGTGACCGTTCCGCCCGTGATCGCCGCGCCGCCAAGAAAGTAGGACGCCGAGGACGCATCGCCTTCGACATGCACGGTTCCGGGGCTTTGATAGGTTTGTCCTGCGTGAATGTGGAAGCGTTCGAAATCGTCGTTGTTTACCCGAACTCCGAAGCGTTCGATTAGCCGCAGCGTCATCTCGACGTAGGGCTGAGAGACGAGGGTGTCGGTGATGTTGAGGATCACGTCGGCACGGGCGTAAGGTGCGGCCATCAGCAGGGCGGAGAGGTACTGGCTGCTGATCTCCCCGCTGATGTGCGCGGTGCCTCCGGCCAGCCCATGGGCTTCGATTTCAACTGGAGGACAGCCCGTGTCGAGCTGGCAGCGAAGCGTTGCCCCCAACTGCCCCAAGCCGTCCACCAAATCCTGAATTGGACGTTCGCGCATTCGGGGTACGCCGTCCAACACGAAACGTCCTTGTCCCAGCGTCAAGGCCGCAGTCAGCGGGCGTATCGCGGTTCCGGCGTTGCCGAGCATCAGTTCGGCCCCGGATGAGCGCAACGGTCCACCTTGTCCCACCACCGTGACTCGGTTCCCCGCACGATCTTCCATGTATGCCACACCAAGCTGATCAAAAGCGCCAATCATCGCCCGGATGTCATCGCTGTCGAGTAGGTTGTGAATTTCGGTGGTGCCCTTGGCAAGTGCTGCGAGCAGCAGAATGCGGTTGGAAAGACTCTTGGAACCGGGCAGCGAGACAGTTCCAGAAACCCGGCGGATAGGCTGGAGGGTGAGGGTTTCGGGGTGACTCATGCCTGCCCGCGTATTTTGCGCTCGATGTAGAACTCGGCGGCCTTGTACGAACTGCGCACCAAGGGTCCGGCGGCGATGTAATCGAAACCCAGCGCCGCGCCCGCCTGCCGCAGTTCCTCGAACTCCTCCGGAGGCAGAAACCGCTCCACCTTGAGGTGCTTGCGGGTGGGTTGGAGGTACTGCCCCAGCGTGAGGAAATCCACGCCCACCTCCCGCATGTCCTGCATTGCCTGGAAAATTTCGTCCCGCGTTTCCCCCAACCCCAGCATCAGCGAGGACTTGGTGTGACGCTCCGGAGCCTTGGCCTTGAGGTAGCCCAGCACCTCCAGCGATTGGCGATACCCGGCGCGGGGATCCCGAACTTTTTCTGTGAGCCGCGCCACCGTTTCAACATTGTGGGCCAGCACCTCTGCTCCGGAATCAATCATCTGCTGCACCAGCGCTGTTTCGCCCTGAAAATCTGGCATGAGGATTTCGATGAGCAAATCCGGATTCGCCCGTTTGGCGGCGCGAATGCAACGGGCAATGTGTCCGGCTCCTTGATCCTCCAAATCGTCGCGGTCCACCGAGGTCAGCACCACATAGCTGAGGTCCATTTTCCGGATGGTCTCGGCGAGGTGGCGCGGCTCGTCCATGTCCAAGGCGCCCGGACGCTTGGCGGTGGTCACGGCACAGAAGCGGCAACCCCGTGTGCAAGTGTCGCCCATCATCATGAAGGTCGCGGTGCCGCTGTTCCAGCATTCGCCGATGTTCGGGCAGCGCGCCTCCTCGCAGACCGTCGCCAGTTTCTGTCCGTGCGACTGCTCCTTGATCCAGTTGAAGCGTGCCCCTCCGGGAAAACGGACTTTGAGCCACGGCGGCTTGGCAGGACGGGTGGGAGTTTCCAGCATTGCGGGCATGGAGAATTACAGGCTGTTGGGCTTCAGATGGTCAGGGTTCACCCCAAGAGAGGGAATTTCAATCCGATTTTTTTTGCAGCCTTTCGGCCTCTTCAGCGATCATCTGTTGCAGTTCGACGATATTCTCTTGGACTCTTTTCTGGCCAAGCACGGCTCCTTCTGCGGTTAGTTCCGGTAGCAGCCTCATGGTCTTCTTTCCCAGAGGCGTTTCATAAAAGGCTTTCAGCTCAAGGATTTCTTCCGTCGTGAATCGGTCAGTGTAGAGTCTGGCCATGTCCGGCTTCATGCTCTCCCATCCCATGTGCTTCCTCATGAAATCAAGCATGACCTGCCGAAATGGAGCGATTTGAGGTTTTTGACGAATTTGCACATCCACCATTTTCGTAATGGTTTCCTCAAAAGTTACGGCGAGGTTCATGGCCTCAAACAACTCATGGGTAGCCTCAAGGCTGGATTTCTCCTCGGCACTGGCACTCAGTGACAAGAGTGAAAGGGCGAGTGCGAAGGAAAGCAGCAGGGTTTTCGATTTTTTCAGGGGATCTCCTTTTCAGGGTCTAAGACATGATCAGGGAACCGCCCCCTTGCTCCGGAAATCGAACAGGTTGCCGCATAGTCCGGCTATGGGGTACGGGTGACGTAGCGGAGCAGTTCCACGACCTGCTCCGGGGTCTGCGCCCACGCCATCGCCGCACCGTCCACCTCTTTGAGGGGGTGGATGAGGTCTTCCGAGTGGAGGGTGATGTAGGGCTTGCCGAGGGCCGCGCAGCACCCGGCGTCAAACGCCGCATTCCACTGCTTGTACTTCTCTCCGAAGCGCACCACCGCCACATCGCAGTTTTCAATCAGCGTTTTGGTCCGGATCGCGTTCACCTTGGAGGACTTGTGATCGCGCCAGAAGTTGCTGGCCTCTTTGCCTAGCACATCCCCTGCGGCGTCACTGGCATCGTGATCCGTGACGGCGGACGTAAACGTCACCCGCAAGCCTTGGGCTTTAGCACCCTCCATGATTTTCTGCCGCCAATCGGTGTGGATTTCTCCGGACAAATACACCGTCCAACTCATTGTTTCCATTGTTTCCTTTGCTCGTTTGTGTTTGCAAGAGTCACCTTTTGAACTCTACAGATTCAACTCGTAAGTGCAATCCCCCAGTTTACGTTCATTCCGCGCTCGAGACAACCCCGGTATCAATCCATGTCAATCGAAGCAGAGGTCGCCCTTGCGTCCGAAACGGAGACCTTGGCAGAAGGAGCGGTTGAGGTCGCAGGCACGACGCCAGCTTTGGCAGGCTTCCGGAATGCGGCCCAATTGGTAGAGCAGGGTGCCGTGTCGGTGATGGATTTCGGGGTGCTCCGGATTGAGTTGCAGGGCGCGGTTAAACGCCTTGAGGGCAGGTTCCGGTTGGTGGGTGCGGACATAAACTTTGGCACGTTGGAAGTCAACTTGTGCCTTCCATGCAGAATCTTGAGATTCCGCAGCTTGGAGGGAAGCCATGCCTCCGGAAAGCAACAGGGCCAATACCAGCGGGAACGCCTGATTCAAAAGGATACCTTACTTTTGCAAACAGAGGGCGTTGAGCGCGTCGGCGAGGTCGGCGAACTCTCCGGGCAGCACGGTGCGGAAATCAAGCCAGACGCACTCGTCCTGAATGCGGGCGATGACGGGCACAGCGGCTCCCCGTAGCCGCGTTTGGAGTTGCTGCGCGGACTGCTCCGTGTGCTTCAACACGAGTGCCAACGAGGGCAGGGTCAGTTCCGGCAGCGCCCCACCGCCGGCAAGCGATTCGGTTTCCCGGAGTTCGCAAGTGAAGCATGAATCCTGAGAAAGTTTCAGCCGCGCCAGCGTGTATTCGGCGCGGGTGCGAATCTCATCCTTGGATTCCTCCAGCATCCGCACGGTGGGGATGCGTTCCGGAACGTGGGTGGGATCGAGGTACGCCGCAAGCGTTTCCTCCAAAAGCGCGAGGGCGCCCTTGTCGAGCCGCAGAGCACGGTAAAGCGGATGCTTCCGCAGTTGCTGCACAAGCGTTTCACGCCCCAAAATCAACCCCGCCTGTACGCCTCCCAGCAGTTTGTCTCCGCTGAACGCGATCACATCTACTCCGGAGTCCAGCACTTGCGTAGCGGTTGGATGCCCGAGGAGCGGCCCCTGTGCAAAGCGGTAAAATGAGCCGCTGCCCCAGTCGTAGAGAGCGGTGAGGTTGTGCTGGTGGGCGAGGTTTGCAAGTTCTGGAAGCGTGACCTCTGCGGTGAAGCCGCGCATCTCGTAGTTGGAGGGGTTAACCTTGAGCAGCGCGGCGGTGTTTTCCGTGATCGCCTGCTCGTAGTCGCTGAGACGGGTGCGGTTGGTTGTACCCACTTCAACGAGTGTCACGCCCGCTTCCCGCAGGATGTCCGGAATGCGGAAGGAGCCGCCGATTTCGACGAGTTCCCCGCGTGAGACAAGCACCTCCTTGCCAGCGGCCAACGCCCGCAGCATGAGAAACACCGCCGCTGCATTGTTGTTGACCGCAGTTCCGGCTTCGGCCCCGGAAAGGGCGCGGAGCAGGCTCTGCACCCGTTCGCCACGCTCGCCGCGTTCCCCGGACTTTAGGTCGAACTCCAACGGGGAATAGGCGCAGAGCCGGTTTTGAACACTCTGAAACAACTCTGCTGCAAGCGGAGCGCGTCCCAAGTTTGTGTGGACGACAACCCCGGTGGCGTTGATGACGCGATCCGGGGCACGGGTGGAGGTTTGGACGAACTCATCGGCTAGTGTCTCCAACACCTCCTGCTTGCTGAGCCACGGCGCCTCCTGAGCCAGTGCCAGCGTTTGCCGTGCTTGGGCGAGAAAGGCATCCACTTGCTCCCGTACCTCAAGTCCCGCAGGCAAACTCCGGGACTTGAGAAAGGCGTCTGCCTCGGTGATAGACGGCAGCATGCGGAAGTGCGACATGATCACGCTGTGTCCGGAGTCGCGTCGTCCGACTTGGCTGGAGCCTTGGGTTTCCGGGACCGTGCAGCAGCGGGCTTGCTCCCAGCCGCCTGCGGCTTAGCCGCAGGTTTCTTTGGCTTGGCTGGAGCTTTCGCCTTGGGGGTTTCAGAGGTTTCCGCATCCACAACTGCTTTGGCCTTGGCGGGCTTGCGACCCCGACCTGAACCCTTGGGGGCCGCTTGAGCTTGCTGCGCAGCCTGAGCTTCCTGTGCTTCAGTCTTTGCCTTGGAGCGTGGACGGCGAGCCGGAGCCTTCTTCGGTTTCGCATCTTCCGCAGCCGCTGTTGCGTCCGGAACTTCAGCCTGTGCTTTGGAACGAGACCGTCTGGGACGAGATTGCTTTGGTTTCACATCCTCGCTTGCCGTTGCTTCAACCTGCTCTGCCACGACTTCGGCGGGAGTTTCCTCCGCGTCTGGTTTCATGCGGGCAGCAGGCTTGCGGCGACTTTTGGAAGGCTGCTCAGGAAACGAGGCTTCCGAAACAGAAACCACCTTTGGCGCTGTGTCCGGAGTTATCGTGGCTTCCACGACCTCATCCGTTTTCAGATCACGGTGCTTGCTGCTGAAAATGGGGGCGTCCATCGGGGCACGCTGGTTACGGCGACGCCATTCCGGAAGAGCCAGAGGTGCAAACGCTGGGGCATCCTCAGCTTGAGTTTCGTGGACACTGCTGAAAAGCAAGGCTGGAGCCTCCGCTTTTTTCTTGGGTCTGAAAACCTTATTCTCTTCGGCTCGGTTCGGGACAGGTTTCGGTTTATCCTCCGGAGTTGCTTCAAGCTCTGCATTGGCCTTGTCGGCCTCGCTGGCTTCCACTTCCGTTGCTGCCGCCGCAGGCTTGCCGCGTCGTCCACGTCGAGAGCGGCTAGCCGCTGCCGGGGTTTCCGGAGCCGATTCGCTTTTGGCTACCTCCGCAGGCGATGCTTCTTCTGGAGTCAAAGAGCCGTTGCGTTCCGCTTCCACTTCCGGGGTTTCCTCAGCGGTTGGAGGTTTTTGTGCTGAATCTCCCTCCCGTGGACCACGCTGATTCCGGCTGCGACGACGACGACGACCTGTTGTGGGTTCCTCATCAGTTTCCAAAATCGGCAGGGTGCGACGTTCCTCCTCCTGCTCCTCATCAAGCAGCACGATCTCCATCTCTGGAAGCGACTCCATCGAGAGCGAGAAATCCGGGAGAACCTGGACGGAGAGTTCGTAATCGACCTCGATCTGGCTCAGCTTGCGGCGGTTCTGGTTGAGCAAGTGCGTGGCAAGTTCCAGCGAGAGCCGCAGCTTGACGCTGTGGAGCCGATAATCCACGGCCAAATCCTGGATGCGCCGCACGATGCGGTTGGCAGTGGAGAGGATCGGATCGTTGTGGGAAAGGCTGCTCGCGATACGCTGACGGCTCATTTCCAGTAGTCCGAATTTGGAAATCTCGCCGAGGGACCAGCGGGCTTTATCCTGAGCAAGTGCTTCGCCCACACGCTCGACCACGGCCTCGCGGTTCTTCTCCTGGTCCATGTCGATGAAGTCGATGACGATGAGGCCGCCAAGGTTGCGGAGCCGCAGTTGCCGGGCGACTTCGGCTGCCGCCTCAAGGTTGGTGCGCAGGGCCGTATCCTCGATGCCACGCTCTTGGGTGGAGCGTCCGGAGTTGACATCCACTGCAACCAGCGCCTCGGTGGGGCTGATGACGAGGCTACCTCCGGAAGGCAAGCTGGCACGGCTGCTGTTGAGTGCGCCGATTTGCTTTTCGATATCGTGTTCGGAGAAGAGCGAACGCTCGCCGAGGTAAAGCTGGAGTTGCTTCTGCTGGGTGGGCATGTTCGCCTGAAAGAATTCGAGCGCCCGCTGAAACGCCTCGGCATCGTCAATCACGACTTCGGTGGTGTTTTCATCGAAGTAGTCGCGGAGCATACGCACCACGGCATCTTCCTCGCGGTAGAGCAAACCGGGCTTTTCGTGCTTGTCGTAGGCATCGCGAATGCGCGTCCAGTTGCGGCGCAACAGCATGAAGTCGCGCTTGAGTTCGCTGAGACTGCGGTCAACTCCGGCAGTGCGGATGATCGCGGAGGCTTCTTCGCTGACCAGCCCCTTGAGCAGGTGCTTGAGACGGTTGCGTTGCTCCTCGTCCTCGATACGCTTGGAAACGCCACCCCGGTCGCTGTTGGGCATAAAGACGAGGAAGCGTCCGGGGAGTGAGAGGTTAGTGGTGAGGGTCGCTCCCTTGTGATCAATCTCGTCCTTGAGGACTTGCACCAGCACCTTCTGCCCGGACTTGAGCAGGTGGTTGATCGCGGGGCGGCGCAGGTCGTCCTTGTTGGGTTTGTACACCTGCTGGTTGACATCGGAGATAGCGAGAAAACCGTTCTTCCCCTGTCCGTAATCAATAAAAGCGGCCTGAAAAGAGGGCTGCACTTTCGTGACGATGCCCCGGTAGATGTTGCCCACGTTCTGGGCGCGTTGATCTTGCTCGATGAAGAGGTTCTCCAGCCGTCCGGAGCGGACGAGCGCGATGCGCGTTTCGTCCACCTCGACATTGATGAGCATGTGTTGGGTGTCTGTTGACATTGGGTTCCTGAGTTGGGTTTTAGGGCGGACGGCGAAACCACATGGTTTCGGAAGGGCACTTGGAAATGCAGGAAAGGGCAGGGCATTTTTGGAAGCTCAAGCTTCCGGAATGCTTCAAACTCCTGTCTGGGTCTCCACGATTGGAGGACAATCCGGCAAACAAGCTGGGCACACTTCCCAAACGGGCAGCGCCATCAGCTTCCTCCGAATCTCAAATTTCCTGCGACCCCAAGGGCCGTTGTCCGCATTCAGTTTTTGTGGAGGTGGCTCTCAAGCTTCCGTAAGAGCGTCTTCGTTCACGCCTCGTCCGGAAACCCGCGACTTGGTTCCACTACGATTCATCACCGAACACAAAAGGCTCTGCCTCGTGTTCACCTTGTTCGTTTTTGAGGATCGTCTCTACACGTTGTTCTGCACGGTCCAGCAACTGGTGACAGGCCCGGCTCCAGCGCACTCCGTCTTCAAAAGTTCGGAGGGCGTCTTCAAGGGGCAAATCTCCCTGTTCCAGACGATCCACCGCCGCTTCCAGTTTCTCAAGAGCGGTTTCAAAGTTGGGCTGCTCGTCCGTGCTTGCAATACTCATACGATTCCTGATGGTCTTCAGAGCTTCCGGATGATCTCGGTCGCCGTCTGGGCGGGCGTGAGGTGTTGAGTGTCCACCACCACCTCTGCTTCCATGTAGATCGGCTCGCGCTCGTTCAGCAGTCGCGTAACGCGCTGCTCCGGAGTCTCCTCCCCCTGATGCAGCAGGGGGCGGTGCTTGTCCCGCGACAACCTCCCGATGAGGTGGGCGGGTGGAGTTCGCAGATAAACGCGCTTCCCCAAAGACTGCATCAATGCCCGGTTCTGCTCCCGGACAACCATTCCACCACCAGTGGCAATGATAGTGTTCTGGACCGACTGCAAGCTTTCCAACAATCTGGTTTCCAAATCCCGAAAACGGATTTCGCCCGCATCTCGGAAGATGTCGGCAATCGTGCAGTCTTGCTGGCGCTCAATCTCGGTGTCCGTGTCGAGCAAGCAATACCCCAGCCGGCGGGCGAGCAGCCGTCCGATTGTGGACTTCCCCACCCCCATGAATCCGGTGAGCAGGAGGTTCATGGCTCTCAGCGGGTGGGTTTGAAGCCCGCCCCTACAGGGGTCCGGAATTCCGAGGAAGAATCCTCGATCCAGCCTCCGCCGAGTAGCACGTCCCGGTCATAAAACGCAGCGGCCTGCCCCGGAGTGACCGCACGAACTGGCTCATCGAGCATCACGGTTGCTGTTCCATTGTGTCCGGGATGGAGGGTCGCCGGAGTACCGGAGTGCGAATAGCGCAGCTTCGCGGTCACGCGCAACGGTTGCTCTGGGGGGGCTACCGAAACCCAGTTGACTCCGGAAATCAACACCGTTTGCGAAGCCAAGTCCGTTTCCTTGCCCAGCACCACCTGATTGCGCTCACGATCCAAGCGCACGACGTAGTACGGGGTGGCCGCGGACACGCCTAAGCCCCGGCGCTGTCCCACCGTGTAGTACGGCAAGCCTTGATGCGCTCCCAGCACCTTGCCCTCGGTGTCCACGAACTCCCCCGGCTCCGGAGTTTCCGGAAGTTCTGCGGCAAGAAACTGGCGGTAGTCGCGGGGCACGAAGCAGACCTCCTGACTGTCCGGCTTATCCGCTGCGGCGAAGTCCAATTCACTCGCCATGCGCCGCACCTGCGGCTTGACGTGATCCGCGAGCGGAAAGCACAACCGGGGCAGGCTTTCGCGCTCCACGCCCCAGAGGAAATACGTCTGATCCTTGCGCAGATCCGCAGGCCGTGCCAAGGCCCAGCCTCCAGAACCGCTCTCCTGCTGGCTGCGGGCGTAGTGTCCGGTGGCGAGCAGCTCGCAATCCAACTCGTCCGCTTTTTTCAGCAAATACCGACTCTTGATGGTGCGGTTGCACATCACGCACGGATTGGGGGTGCGCCCATCCTGATACTCGCGGATGAAATAATCGATCACCTCGCTACGGAATTCCTCCTGCACATCGAGGACGTAAAACGGAATCTCGAGCCGATGACAAACCGCACGGGCATCCATGGCCTCGTCCAGCGAACAGCAGCTCTTGGGCCGTGAATCCTGCTCTGCTCCGTGGTAGAGTTTGAGGTGCAGTCCGATGACTTCGTGTCCTTGTTGTTTGAGCAGGGCGGCGGCAACGGAGGAATCAACGCCTCCGCTCATCGCCATTGCAACTCGTGCCATGATCCTTGCATTTCCTTGGGGCAACTCGCGGGGCTCACTTGCGTGCGATGGGCCGAAGATTCTGTAGTGGTGCCGTGTAGTCGATCCAACGCCCGTTGTACTTCATTTGCTGGTAGCGTCCACGCTGAAAGGCGTCAAAGCGCTTCCGGGTTTCCTGCATGGCCAATTCATAGCGTTCTTTCAGATGCTTCCGGCTGTTGAGAAACCTTTGGTTGAGCATGTGTTCCGAATCCTGCCGTGGGGGAATCGGGGCATTTCTCATGAGTTCGCGTGCCGCACGTCCGGATTCGTCCGATTGCTGTGCGTTTTCATTGGTGTGGAGCCGCCACTTGTTACGGGTCGTCTCCCATGCTAAATTTAGAACCGCATGGCTAGTTGCCTCCTCAGGGTTCATTGCCACCACGGCTGGGGCCGCTCCCGGAGTTGCAGGATCGCCCGGAGTTGCTGTTGGAGCCGCTACCTCCTGAGCAAACGGATACCCCGCACTCAAAATGAGCAAACCTGTTGCCGACAATAAAATGCCGAACCGACGTTGGCTAAGAATCCTGTTGGGCGTGCTATTCATCAGCGCGACTTCCGTGTCTGTCCAAGCGCAAGTCCCTCCGGGGCTGGAACCCTGCTACGCCAGTGATGCCGCCCGCTATCAGTGCTACTTGGCCCGCATCGCCAATCGGATTGCAGAAGCGAAGGAGCGCAGAGCCATGCTGGAAACAGCAATAGAGCAGCGGCGGCAGGCGTTTTTAGCGGTTACTCCAGATCCAAATCTCAAACGCCAGCGGGAACGTCAGGAAATCCAGCAGATTGCGGAGGCCGCACGTCAGCGCAATATCTCGCATGCAGGCGAGCGCTATTCACTCACCTACGGCATGATCCCCACCTCTCCGGGTGCGAACACCTGGCTGGGCAAACGCGGTTCCAGCGGAAACTGAGGAACGATCGAAATCAGTGCTTCAAGTCCGGCGGGTCGAGGTATTCCAGTCCGTGTTCCAGTCGTAGCGACTCCAGCGAATGCTCCACACCCGCATCTTCGCTTTGCTGTCCTGAAAACGCCTGCACCACCATCTGCATCAACTCCACGGATTGTTGCTCTTCCGGGGATTCGGGCTGCACGCCTCCCGTACGAAGTTGGTCTAAGTTTATTGCCGAAGCTTCCTGAAACCTTAACAACTTCGTGCCCGGAATCTTGAGCAGGTCCAGCAACGGAGTGCTGGCTGCGGCTTGGGCGCGAGGTCGATTGAAGTGCCGGAGTTGCCCCGACTTGTCCAAATACGCGAAAAACGCCGAGACCTGATCCTGAAGGAAGTGATCCGGTTCGTTGATCCGATAGCACCGATGCACGACCTCCACAGCGTAAAACTGGCCGCTGCGTAAAGTGTCGGTGGTTTGCAACTCAAGCTGTCCGGGAATCTGCATCCAAAATCCAAGGGGTGCGTTGACGCCATCTGCGGCGTTTGTCTTCAAGTGATTAGTATGCCGGAGCCGACTTGGGGTTTCAATGCAATTCCCTGAACGATCTGTAGTCCGGGTTTCAGCTTGCTCTGAAAAACCAGAGAAGTAGAGTGAAATCTCTTGCACATGACAGTCCATGAACGCCATCGGCCTCGGCCTCGATACCACTTTTGACGACACCTCGGTTGCCATCCTGCGCGGCGCCCGCGAGGTCTTGGCGAACCTCACGCTCTCACAGTACCGCGACCACGAAGAGTTCGGTGGTGTGGTTCCAGAACGAGCCTCGCGCAAGCACTTGGAGGTCATCCATCCTCTCATCCGGGAGGCCCTCGCCAAGGCGGGACTCGAGTTCGCCGATCTCGACTACATCGCGGTTTCCAACATGCCGGGGTTGCTTGGTTCGCTACTGGTGGGAGTGACGGTGGCGAAGGCACTGGCGTGGTCGCTCGACAAACCGCTCATCGGAGTCAACCATGTGGAATCGCATCCCTATGCAAACATTCTCGCGAGCGGGCCATGGAAATTTCCGGTGCTGCACCTTGTGGTCGCCGGAGGGCACACGTTGCTGCTACGGGCCGATGCTCACTTCGACTACACGATTCTCGGACGCACGGTGGATGACGCCGCCGGGGAGTGTGTGGACAAGGTCGCCAAGATGTTCGGACACCCCATGCCCGGAGGTCCGGTAGTGGACCGCTATGCGCTGAAAGCCCCCGGCGATGCCTTTGCGTTTCCCCGTCCCCTGCTCAACAAACCCGGCCTTGAGTTTTCCTTCAGCGGACTCAAAACCGCGATGCTGCGCTTCCGGGAGCAAAATCCGAACGTCATCCGGAAGCAGGAGCCCGCAGTACTTTCCTCCTTTTTTCAGGCGGTCGTAGACGTGCTGGTGAAAAAAACCTTCCGCGCCCTCAAATCCGAACAACTCACCCGCCTCACCGTCTCCGGAGGTTTGGCCGCCAGCCAAAAATTGCGGCAAACTTTTGAGTCCGAATGCACCCACCAAGGCATTGAACTCTGCTACCCTCCGCCGTCACTTTGCACCGACAACGCAGCAATGGTCACTTGCCTCGCCGCGCACCGCTACGCCCAAGGCCGTTTCGATGATCTCAGCTTGGATGCCTTTCCAAATCTGGTTTGAGCTGCTGTCCAGTTGCTGCCTCCGTGCTTAGAGCCTGTTATGCACTTCACAAAAGACAGGCGTTGGTTTTGAAGAAATTCGGGAGCATCAGGATGGCAAAGGCGACAAAATGAAGCCCGCGCAGTA
>LWDU01038966.1_pt1 | contig 26388 bp, 21 predicted proteins | sample 727161 | NCBI WGS metagenome assembly LWDU01 (sample SAMN04566230, study PRJNA314399) | hydrothermal vent metagenome | isolation source: deep sea hydrothermal plume seawater | place: Mexico: Gulf of California, Guaymas Basin | collected 2004-07-11
CGATGCTTTCGTGGTTGGGCTCTGCGGGTCTGCTGACCGCCTGGGTCTCGAGCCGGGAGAGTGCCCAGCGCGATCAGTTGATGGGGATCTTCGCCCGGCATGTCTCGCCCGGTGTGGCCGACGAAATCTGGCAGCATCGCGACGAATTCGTCGCCGCGGGGCGGCCCAAACCCCAGCGCTTGGTCGCCACGGTGCTCTTCGTCGATATGCGGGGCTATACGGCCCGAGCGGAGAGCATGGACCCCGAGGCCTTGATGGATTGGGTGGGGCGGTTCATGGCGCGAATGGCCGAAGAAGTCGCGCGCCACGGAGGCGTGGGGGATGACTATTTCGGCGACGGGATCAAGGCGAATTTTGGCGTTCCCGTCCCCCGGCGCGATGAGGGCGAAGTCGACGAGGACGCTCGCCGGGCGGCGACGGCGGCGCTCGCCATGGCGGAGGCGCTCGACGAATTGAACGCCAGTTACCGCGCTCTGGGCCTGCCCGAATGCGGGATGCGAATTGGCATTCATACGGGTTCGGTGGTGGCGGGGAGCCTGGGCGCTGCCGAGCGACTCAAATACACGGTGGTGGGGGATGTCGTTGTGACCGCCCAGCGCCTTGAGTCCACGGATTCGGTCGCCCACGATTTTAGCGTCCGGCCGTGCCGTATATTGGCCAGCGAGGCGACGTGTGTTCGTCTAACGCCGGATTTTCTGACGGAAGCCTTGAATCCGGTCGCCCTCAAGGGTCGCCGGGAACCGGTGGCGTTGCGGCGTCTGCTGGGAAGAACTCAACCTGTGAACTAGATCACTTCCGACAGCGCCCCGATGACCTATTCAATGCTCTGTTCCCGTAGAAACCCCGGGGCGAGCAACCGATACGGGTTCTCATACAGGTACGCATAACGGAGACAAAGTAATGGCGAAAATTTTTTATCGGCTGGTCGTCCTGAGCCTGCTGCTTGCTCCGACCCTGGCGCTCTCTTCCCCTGGTGATTTGGCGTTCAATGCCTCGGATCTGGAAGGGGTACAGGGGACGAGCGAGGACGCTCGGGGCTCGAAGCTTTCTCCGGAACCGTCGGAGAAGCAACAGGCAGGCTCTACCATCGTCTGGAAGCCCCGCGTGGTTGGCGCCCCGGCCGAACGTGTGGGCGGGGCGGTTCGGGGCTCGAGAGCTCGGGCAACCCCCATGGCTCTCGTTCCGAACCATCTCGGCCTGACCTCCAAATCGGCGCCGTCGCTCTTCTGGCATCTGGATGCGGCCGCCCCCGATGGCGTCGAAATTGTTTTTACCCTCGTGGATGAAAAGGGTGAGGTTCCTCTCGTCGAAGCTGGGCTCAAACCGCCCATGCGGGCGGGGGTGCAGCGGGTACGGCTCGCCGACTACGGGGTCGAGTTGGAGCCAGGCCAGGCCTATACGTGGTCGGTTGCCTTGGTGCCGGACATGGAGGATCGTTCCCAGGATCGAATTTCCCTGGGGCTGCTCCAGCGGACCGAAATGTCGGGAAAACTCCCGAGCAATGCCGACGAATTCGCCGCTCGAGGTCTCTGGTACGATGCTCTGGAGGCGCTCTCCGACGCCGTAGATGCCGAGCCGGAAAACCTCAACGCCCAGGCGCGTCGGCGTTCGCTTCTCACCCAGGCCGGCCTCACACTGGGTGCCGACTAGCCAGCACCCCAGGCCGGAAATTTGACCGGCCGGGCCGACGCTCAGGAGACAAATCGCGGCTCAGAGCGAGTCGTAGCTGCCTAGCCGTTCGATGGCTTCGCGTTGGGCAAGCACGATGCAGCCCCGATCGAGATGGATCAAACCTTCTTTTGTCCAGGCACGAAATTGCTTGTTGATGCTCTCCCGGGTGGCCCCCACGAGATCGCCCCATTCTTCCTGGGACAGCTTGAGCTTGATTCGCAGGCCATCGTCCTGTTCCTGCCCATAGCTGTTCCCCATCGTGATCAGCTTCTTGGCCAGGCGAAACGGAAGCTTCAGGAACTGCATATCGGTGACCAACTCGCTGAGGTTGGAAACACGCGCGGCGAGTACCCGGCAGAGCTTGATGGCCGCATCGGGGTGCGTTCGGAGAAACTCGAAGAGATCGCTTTGGCGAAGTGAAAGCAGTTCGCAAACATCGATCGCCTGAACGGTGGCGGTTCGCGCTGTTGCGTTCAGGGTCGCGAGTTCGCCGATAACTTCTCCTGGGCCCACAATGTTGAACACGATTTCATGGCCGTCTGCCGCGGTGGCAAGCGCCTTTAGGCGGCCCCGGACGACGATGTAGAGTTGCGACGCGGCGTCGCCTCGGTGGAAAAGCTGCTGGCGGGCGTTGACACTGACCAGACGAACAACCGAAGCAATCGTCCCCAATTCGGATTCGCTCAGTCCGTGGAAGAGGCTCGAGGCTTTCAGGAGTCGACGTTTTTCGTCATCGGAAATCGCGCTCATGGCCAGAGGATACAGGGAAGCCCCCGAGTGGAAAGCTCCGAACGCCTCCGGCCCAGCCCTTCCCAGCCCAGCCCAGCCCTTCCCGGTGGGTGTGCCGCACGCTGGACTTGGCTTCTAGTCGGTCGGCCCCGGCCGTCGGTGGAGCGGCCCCTGGGGCAATCTCCCGTCTATATCGGTAAACCCGTATTCGTCGGCCAAGTCTCGCGACGCGAGGGCGTCGCCGCTGCGATCGAGCACTCGCTCATCCCCGGCGAGGGCGACCACAGCGCGGCCGGTGAAGCGAAGCGATTCCGCCCCGGTGAAATCAAGGCCGGGGATAGCCTCCTGAGCGCCCTGGTTCCTTTCGGTGAGGACCAGGCCCGGCCAGAGTGAAACGACAGCGACGCCGTGGGGACGGAGTTCCCGGGCGGAGTCCCGGGTAAAGCGGTCGAGGGCGGCTTTTCCTACCCCATAGGCCACGTGCCAGGCGTATTCGCTGGCTCCTGATGAGCTGATGTTGGCGATCAGGCCCGAGCCCTGATCCACCATCAGGAGCGCGGCAAAGCGGCTCGCCACGTAGGCGGAGCGGGTGCCGACGTCGATCATGTCGTCCCAATTCGAAATCGGGAGCTGCCAGAAGTTTTTCCCTGAGGTCAGCTCTGCGGGAATCAGGAATGCGTTATTGACCAGCACATCGAGGCGGCCGTGTTCAGCGCGCACCCGGTCAAAGAGAGCTTCCACGGCTCCGTCGTCGCGATGATCGCAGAGCGCCGGGACCCCTGTTCCCCCCGCCTCGGTCACTTCACGCGCGGTGGCCTCGACGCTCCCGGGCAGCCGCCCCCGGCCGCCCTCTTTGCTGCGCCCGGTCACGTAGACCGTGGCGCCTGCGGCGCCCAACTCCAGCGCACAGCCTCGGCCAATCCCTCGGCTTCCGCCTGTGACCACAGCGACTCGCCCGTGCAGGTCAACCATCCGATCAGCTCTCCTCGGCGACTACCTGGGCCGCGGTTTCGGCCACCCGGGTGCCCTCGAAGAAATCCGGGTTGACGCTGGTGTAGAAACGGACAGGGTTGGTGAAGACGAAATCTCGAAAGCTTTCTTCGTCGATCAAGTTTTTTTCGACGAGTTCATGAGCCTCTTCCAGAATTCCCGACATTTCGGGGACGTCCCAATGGCCCATATCGGAACTGAACATCGCTCGAAGCTTGGCTCCCATCGGATTGATACGTCCATCAAACGCCCAGGCCACCATGGGATCGTCGGCCTCGCATCCGAAATAGAAACGGGGCACGAAGAGATCGCGAATATCCTCTTTTTGGGTGATCGCACAGGCCGCGTATTCGTCGGTGAAGGGCGGAGAGGGCTCCAGTTTCTTGAAGGAGGCCGCGATGGCCTCGCCGTTTCGGGCCATGCGATCGTCGCCATATTTTTCAAAGAGTTCAAGAAGAAGTTGGCTGTCGATGCGGGCGGGGTCGAGTTCGTGGATGCTTTCAGCGTTCCGTTTTTCCCAGTGAGACACCAGGCCGGCGTAGAGTTCGCACGCCCATGCGACTCCGCCTTCCAGCATTCCGAAGGAGAGCTCGGGAAAGCGCCGCGTGACCCCCCCGAGAAAGAGCGAGCGACAGAGGGCCTCCATGCTGGCACCAAAGGAGCCGATGTGATTGGCCACGTAGTTCGAAATCGAGCGACGGCTTCCCCAACCCATGCCGGGAGTATGCGAGGCCGGGGCCACTCGAAGCTCGGCACATCGACGCCAGAAAGGATCGTAGTCGAAGGCGCTGTCCAGGCCGAGAGTGTCGATACGTTCTCCCGAGCCCGATCCCCAATTGGGCATGCCCTTCTCGCCACTGTTGGTTGTTTCACCGATCGGTCGGTGGATCAAGCCGTTGATCATGATGGCCTTGAGGCCGAGTTCCTCCACCGCATATTCGATTTCCGCGATGCCCTCCTCGGGGCTGTGCATGGGAATCATGGCAACGGGTGTCATGCGATCGGGATGGCCGCCGTAGAGTTCGGCGTGGTAGACGTTGAGGGCCCGGCAGGCGATCTGCCGGAGTTCGTCCTCGCGAATGGCTGGGGTGGTGAGGGTTCGGCTGGGATAGAGGACGGCGAAGTCGATTCCGAAATCGTCCAACCTTTCGGCGAGCAGCCCGGGCAAGTGCGCCGTGGCACGGTCGAGGGTGTTCGCGGCGGGCAGTGTCCACCAGGGTGGCCGCGTCGCCCAGTTGGCCCGGCGTTGGTCGTCGCTGAGGGCTCCCCAGGGTCGTAGCACGGTATCGTCGTAATCCAGCCCACCCGCGGCTTCGAAGCGAGCCGCCAGTTCTCCGCCGCCCAAGTTCTTGACGTAGTCGAGAAAAAAATCCTTCATCACCGGTGCGGTTTCGATCCAGTGTCCGTCGGCGTCGACGACCGGGTGGCCGAGGTCTGAGCGGATTTTTGCCGACCGGGTTGATCGACTGCCCAGGGCGCCTTGTTTCATCGCTGATCGCCTCCGAGGGCAGCTCGCTGAATCGCATCCTTGTCGTGATGAATTCGGGCACGCTGGGCTTCGCGTTCGATGGCCGGGAGAGCGCTTTCCACCAGTGCCGTATCCAGGGCCGAAGCCACCTCGTGGGCGCCGGCCCGCTCGAGCATTTGTGCCAGCCGGGTTCGGAGGCGCTCGATCGACCACGCCAGAGCATCGCCCTGGGCCTCGGAGTCGATATGAACCATCTGGTTCGTGTGGCTCTTCCAATCGACGTAGTGGTAGTGGGGATCCTCGTCGAAACAGTCAAAACGGAGATATTCGTGGGCTTCTCCTTCGCAGTGTCCGAACACGTGGAGGGAAACCCCGCAGTCATCGAAGGAGTCGGCTCCGCGCGAATCGCCCCGGGCTTTCTCCACGGCACTGGCTGCCGCGATGGCATCGTTCAGCAGTCGGTACTCGACGCCGATCCGGAGCACGCCGACATCAAAATATTTCGTATGGGCCTCCACCGGAGGAATCGGCATTTGGTCGTAGTGGGTGACCCCACGTTGGTCGGTCATTTCTCTCCTCTTTTTTCTCTTTTTCTCTTCTATTCGCTCGCTTTCACCGTGTACTTCAACTCGACAAAGTCGAAGATCTTCGGCGGCGACTAGAGCCCCAGGACCCGCATGGCATTTTCACGCAAGAATTTCGGCCAGACGTGGTCGCGGAAAGGGACGCCCGGCATGTCGGAAAAAATTCGCTCAAGGGACAGACCCATGGGGAAATAACCGGCATAGAGAATCTTGTCGGCGCCCCGGGTGTTCGCGTAGTCGACGATGGCCTTGGGGTAGTAGCGCGGAGCGAACGCGCTAGTGGAGTAGTAGAGGTTGGGCCACTTGAGCATCAGTTTTACGGCGAGTTCGGTCCATGGCTCCGCGCCGTGTCGCATGACGAATTTCAGATCGGGGAAGAACCACATGACTTCGTCGATCAGTTCGACGTGTTGACACGCCATCGGGATGCGAGGTCCCGGTACTCCGACGCAGCAGAAAATCGGAATATCGAGCTCGCAGCACTTCGCGTACACGGGGTAGAAGCGCTTGTCGTTGATGGGGACCTGCGGGACGCATCCGGCCGGAAAGGCGCCTACGGCCTTGATGTCGAATTCCTCGTGGAGCCGTACGATGTTTCGAACGTCCTCCATCCCGTTATTGGGTTCGGTTCCACAGGACGCGATAAATCGGTCCGGATGTTCCCGCAGAGCGTTCTTGGCCACTTCGTCGCTGAGGGAAACCCCGATCAGGGCGCGTTCGATATTGTATTTGTCCATCTCTTCGAGGGTGTACTTGATGCGATCTCCGAGGCTCGAAAAAGTCGGGACATCCTTGAACATATATTCCACGGGAAAGTCAAAACTTTCCAGGCTCTGCTTGTCGCGAAAGAGCGGGCGCATGAAGTCGTAGCTCCGCTTGGCATGCTCGCTGGGGATGCCGAGCATCAGGTCTATGACGGGGATATCGCCCATCGGGCTGTTGGTCTCAGTCTTGTTTTCGGACATGGCTCGACAATCTCCTGGGTATTGGACGGGATGAGTCAGCGCGCTCTCACCGCATCGTGAATGAAGCGGACGGCGGTCTCGATGATGGCCGGGGTCAAGGGGAAGCGGGGGTCATCCGCGTAGGCACGGCGCGAATAGTCGGATTGAAGCTGACAGATCAGGTCTGCTGCCGAGCGCACATCAAGATCCCCGCGGAACTCGCCGCTGGTCACGCCCGCCTGGAGGATGGATGCAACGAGCCTGCGATGGGGTTCGATCCGATCGGCGCTGGCCATCTGGATCCGCTGAAGTTGGAGCGCCGGGTCTCGGGAGAGCAGAGCCGGGAGCAGCGGCGTGCTACGGCAGAAATCTACCGAGCGCCGAAACATGCCTTCGAGGGCCTGGGCGGGGGTTTCAGATTCGCGGCTTCGCGGAACCATGGCCCGTACCCAGTCGCGGACCACATCCTTCAGGACGACGGCGAAGAGCCGTTCCTTGTTGCGGAAGAACTGGTAGAGCAAACCATTGGAAACTCCGGCCTCCTGGGCGATGCGCGCCACCGTCGCGCCCGCGTAGCCGTCCTGGCCAAAGCATTCTCGGGCCGCGTCCAAGATTCGGGCGCGTCGTTGTTGGCTCTGATCTTGCCTGCCGGGGAGGGCGGCCTGGGGGTCTTCCGCTGTGGATTCAGAATGATCGAGATTCATTGGTTGTTGAACATTTTATATCAGATATTCATTGAACTTCACCCCGAAAATCCCCACCCTGTGAAAGAGAGAACCGAGGCCCATTGCGGGGAAGGAGCAAAACCTTGAGCGGACTTGGATATCCGACTTTCGATGCCGATCACCACTACTACGAGGCCGAAGACGCCTTCATTCGCCACGTGGATCCCCGGATGCGCAGGCGCTGTATGCAGTGGGCCGAGGTCGATGGACGAAAACGGCTGATGGTCGGGGGCAAGATCAACCGCTTTATCCCCAATCCCACCTTCGACCCGGTCGCCCAGCCCGGCTGCCTCGACCAGTTTTTTCGGGGCCGAAACCCCGAAGGCAAGAGCATGCGGGAACTCTTCGGACGCCTGGAGCCCATCCGTCCGGCTTATCGCGATCGAGACGCGAGGCTCGAAAACCTGGACACCCAGGGGATAGGCGGTGCATTCCTCTTCCCGACACTCGGAGTTGGGATGCAGGAAAGCCTTCGCCACGATCCCGAGGCCGCTTGCGCAGCCTTCTCGGGCTTCAATCGTTGGCTCGAAGAGGACTGGGGCTTTGCCTACCGGGACCGTCTCTTCGCCGCGCCTTATCTCAGCATGATGGACCCGGAGTGGGCGGCGTCGGAAGTCGCTTCCCTGATCGACCGCGGGGCTCGGTTGATCTCCATGGTTCCTGGGCCCGTGCCCATTGGAGACCGGAGCCGGTCAATCGCGGACCCCAGCTACGACGCTGTGTGGTCGAAAATTAATGAAGCCGGGATCGCTGTCGCATTCCACTCGGGGGATGCGGGCTACCGGGCGTTCACCGCCGAAGCTTGGGGCGGACAGCGGGAATTTCGGGCGTTTGATTACGATTCCCTGGTGGGCTGTCTCTCGCCGGAGCCGATTCACGACACGTTTGCGGCTTTGATTTGCCATGGGCTCTTCGATCGTCACCCTCGACTGCGAGTTGCGAGCATTGAGTGCGGGAGCACTTGGGTGCAGTCTCTGGTTCGAAAACTAAAGAAGGCCTACGGACAACTGCCCGGGTCGTTTCGGCAGGATCCGGTTGAAACTCTACGGGAGCACTGTTGGGTGGCTCCGTATTACGAGGACGATATCGATGGTCTTCGTGACTTGATCGGTACAGACCGAATACTCTTCGGATCCGACTATCCGCACGCCGAGGGGCTCGCCGAGCCGCTCACGTTCGTCGACGAACTCGCAAATTTCTCTGCGGATGAAATTCGGCGAGTCATGGGGGAGAACGGGCGTTCCTTGCTGGAACCCGCCGGATAGCCGGGCTAGGCGTCGCCGAGCGACAAGGCGGACCATTCCCTGATGCCAAGTGCTCCGAATGACTGCCCAGTGCCGAGCGGTAGCCGTCGAGAGGGGAGGCGATGTTTTGGATCCGCCGAGTGCCCCGCGCTCGAACCGGGCGCAAAACCGGGTTCGAGCACGGGAGCGATCAAAGGGCGGCGAGAATCGCTTCGGCGCTGCTGACTTCGAACTTCATGGGCTCCTCTACGGCCAACTTCGTGACAACGCCGTCTTCGACGATGGCCGCATAGCGCTGAGAGCGGATTCCGAAGCCGATCCCCGAACCGTCGAAGTCCAGGCCAAGGGCCTTGGAGAAATCCCCATTGCCATCGGCGATCATCGTCACGGCATCCCCCGCGCCGCGGTCTTTGCCCCAGGCACCCATCACGAAGGCGTCGTTGACCGAGACGCAGAGAATATCGTCGACGCCCTTGGCCCGAATGGCTTCGGCTTGGTCGATATAACCCGGAAGGTGCTGTTCCGAGCAGGTGGGTGTAAATGCGCCGGGCACGGCAAAAATGACGACCTTCTTGCCTCCAAAAAGCTGTTCCGTAGTGATGTTCTTCATGTCGCTGGTCTTGACAGTGACGGCGGGAATTTTTTCGCCTTCGCTGATGGGCATGGAAACTCTCCTCGTTGATATCCAGATTTGAAAACTGAAGAAGCGAATCCTACACCATCTCCGAGGGGGGAGGACCCGGCTGGACGCACAGAAGCCCGGGAAACCCAACGAGATCTCGTTCTATCGTCGCTATAGTGGGGAGCCGATCGAGCGCGGTCTTCTGGAGCGCAACCGACGACCCCAATGATGCGGTCGGGAAACTTTTGGATAGTGATCGAGCCAGAAACGAGGAGGAATTATGCAGCCGCTTTCCGGGCTTCGAGTTGTGGACCTGGCGGATGAAAAAGGCGAACTCTGCGGTCGACTGTTGGCCGATCTCGGCGCGGAGGTGATTCGAGTCGAGCCGCCCGGAGGCGCTCTCTCGCGCCGGCTGCCCCCTTTTGCCCCCGATGGCGAAACCAGTCTCTATTTTGGTTTTCGCAACGCGGGCAAGCGCAGTCGGATCCTGGATCTCGATGACCGGGCCAGCCATGCAAATCTGGAAGCGCTCCTGGCCGATGCGGACATCCTGATCGAGTCCGAGCATCCCGGCCGTTTGGCGGCGCTGGGCTTGGCGCCGGGGGATTTGCTCAAGCGTCACCCCCACCTGGTGATTACGTCGATCAGCGATTTTGGCCAGGAGGGCCCATACGCGGACTACCAGTCGACCAATATGATTGCTGTCGCCATGGGAGGCATGATGTACCGGGCCGGGCGCGCCGAAAAACCGCCCGTAGTCGTGCCCGGTAGCTTCGCCTATGACGTGGCGGCTGGTTCTGCGGCGTATGGCACTTTGTTGGCGTTCTGGAAGCGTCTGAGTACGGGGCGCGGCCAACACGTGGATGTCTCGGCCATGGAGGCGGTGGCCAATCTGGCGGATTGGTCGCTGCCCAATTTCTCACTGAATCCGACCATCGGGACCCGGGCCGGTTCGGGGATCTACACCCTTTATCGTTGCGCCGATGGTTATGTGCGGATGATCGTATTGGTCGCCCGGCATTGGCGGGCGTTGCTCGAATGGGTCGGCGAACCCGAAGAATTGATGGATCCCGAGTACGACCAGTTCATCAACCGGCTGATGTCCATGGACAAGATCGTCCCCGTTCTTGAGGGCTTTTTCCTGGACAAAAAGAAGATCGATATCGCGTGCGAGGCCCAGCGACGAGGGATTCCCGCGACTCCTCTCTTTCGCCCTGGAGAAGTGATGGAGAACGAGCACGCCCTGGGCCGAGGAACTTTTGCAAAGATCGGGCTCGGGGGCGGCGGGTTGGAAGCGGCGATGCCCTCGGGTTTCCTCACCTGCGAGGGTGCGAGACTTGGCCCCCGGAAGGGGGCTCCGGTCCTAGGCGAAGCCGGAGAGAACGGTTTTTCCTCGAACGCGGGTCGATCCGAATTCGAGGCGCTTCTCGTTCCGAACGCTCCGGAGTCCGCAGACGTCTACCCCCTGCGAGGACTGCGAGTCATTGATTTTGGGGTTGGTGCGGTGGGCGTCGAGGCGGCGCGCCTGCTCGCCGAGTACGGAGCCGAAGTTATAAAAATCGAAAGCAGCTCCGCGCCGGATTTTATTCGGGTCATCATGAGCAGTTATATGAATCCCTCCTTCGCTTCTTCGAGTCGTACGAAGCAAAGTTTCGGTGTCGATCTCAAGGTCGAGAAGGGCAGGGCATTGGTCCGTCGTCTGGTCGCGGACGCCGACGTTGTCATCGAAAACAACGGCACTGGCGCCATCGAGCGGATGGGCTTCGGGCCGGCGGCGATGCGCGAGATCAATCCGCGCATTGTCAGTTTCTCGAGCCAAATGGTGGGGAGCTATGGCCCCTGGAAGGACTGGATTGGCTACGGACCCAACACACATCCCGTGAGCGGTCTGCAATTTCTCTGGAACTACCCCGAGGACGAGGAAAGCCCGGCGGGCTCGACGGCGGTCTACCCCGATCACTTCGTCGGCCGAATCGGCGCCATGGCGGTGCTCGCCGGTCTGATCGCTCGAGAGCGGACAGGACAGGGCTCGCACCACGACGCTGCGCAGTTTGAAGTGGCGATCGGTTTGCTGGGCGATCTCTTTGCCCAGGAGAGCTTGACACCGGGGAGCGTACATCCACTGGGCAACGCCAGTTCAAGAGGGGCGCCCTGGGGTTGCTTTCCCTGCGCGGACTCCGAGCAGGAAGAGTGGTGTGTGATTACGGTGCGCAGCGACGAAGAGTGGGAAGGACTTCGGGGGGCGATGGGCGATCCCGCTTGGGCAGCGGAATCGAGCTACCGAACCGCAGCCGGACGCCTGGCTTCTCGTGAGGCCATCGAGGCCGGCCTGTCCACGTGGACCCGGCAGCGATCGCCGAAGGAAGCAATGGAAATTCTGCAGGGCGTCGGGGTGCCCTGCGGCATCGTCTGCCATCCGGGCCATCACATGAGCGACCCCCAAATGCTTTACCGCGAGTACGCGAAGCCCGTCGAGCAGCAGGAACTGAGCACTATTCTTCTTGAGGGTCCGGCCTTTCTTGGCAGTGATTTGCCCGAAGTCATCACCCAGCAGGCTCCGCTCCTAGGAGAGCACACCCGGGCGATCGCCGAGCGCTTGTTGGGTCTTTCCCCGGATGAAATCGAGAAGCTGATCGATGAGGGGGTACTCGAAGACCCCCCGGCGGAATTTCGGCTCGTCTAGTCCGCTTCTCGAGTTCCTGAGCCGCGATTCTCGACTTTTCGGGGCCGCTAGCCCCCGGGCTATCCTTCGCGGGCTGGGGAGCGTCCAGCCCACCCCGGAGGACGATTGGTTGTCTTATTTTCCCCGACTTGCGGATCGGAGAGTATTCTCGACAGGAGACGGTCAATCGAGGAGTGCCTGGTATGCCGCTGAATGGGTCGGATCGACAATCCCTCGACGAATCGGAGGGCCTGGGCGGTGCGGATGAAGTAAGCCTGCCGAGTCGAGATTGGTACGCGTTGCCGGTGCTGGTGGGAGCGAGCATCCTGCTGGCTTCCGTGCTGGCTGCGATGGTTCTCCGCAACGCGGAGAACCGAGCGCTTGAAGCGGCCGTTGATGCCGCGTTGGATACGATCACCACTGAAATTGAGCAGGGGGTCGACCGCCAGCTTTACGGCGTGATCACACTGGCCTGGAAGTGGAAGTGGAGTGACGGCGATGCTCGGGAGAATTGGAGAAGAGAGGCCCGTGGGCTGATCGACGAACTGCCCCTACTTCACGGGATCGTCTGGCTCGACAAAGACTATAAGGTTCTCGTTCATGAACCGGCCACCGGCGGAGGAGTTATAGAACTTGCCGCGCCCGATCGGGAGATCATCCTGAACGCGCTCAAGCTCTCGGCGAAAAAACGAAGAATTGTCGGTGTGGTCACCGAGGATCCAGATCAGAATAAGTTCCTGATGGTGCATATCGCTCTTCACGCCCAGGGGAAACCCAGGGGCTTTGCGATCGGGGCCTACGGACTCGAGTCCTTGCTCTCCAGGATTTTTGTCACCGAGCCTTCGGGTTTTCGCGTCGAGGTTGCCGACGCCGATGGAGCAATCTGGGAGAGCCCGGGTGAGACGCCTCTCGGTGGTCCAGTCCGTTATGGGACGGCGTCCAGCTTGAACTTGAACTGGGATATCGCGGTTTCGCCAAGCACTGAAGTCTTGAACACCTATCTGACGTGGCTCCCCGTTTCGATTGGTTTTGGAGGGGCGTTTTTCGCCCTGCTTACGGGCCTGGCGCTCTACATGGGAGTGGACAGTCGGCGAAAGGCCCAGCGACTCCAGCTCGCCAACCTTCGCTTGCAAAATGAAATGGCGCTCAGGGATCGGGCCGAAAAGGTGACCAGCGAGACCGAGGCCGAGTTGGTTGAAACCCTGAATTCCCTTCCGGTTCATGTTTGGAGCGCAACGGTCTCTTCCACCGGAGAATATGTGCCACGTCGGATGTCGACTGTCCTGGCGGAGATCAGCGGTCAGCCGGATGATTTTTTCGATGGGAGCCCGGAGGGTTGGCTTCGGGTTCTTCACCCCGAAGACCGCGCCGATGCTGAAAAGATCGTTGGGGATATGCTCTCGGGAAGAAGGGAGAGGGTGGATATCGAATACCGCCTGGTTCGTGCGGATGGATCGGTTCGATACATGTCGGACAGTGTTCGAACAACACATATCGAATCGGGCAGGCGCCTGGATGGGGTCAGTCGGGATGTGACCGAGATGAAGGAGGCCCAGGAGGAGCGTCTTCAACTCGAATCGCGTTTTCAACAATCACAAAGGCTGGACAGTCTTGGCGTACTCGCAGGTGGCGTTGCCCACGACTTCAACAATTTGCTAGTCGCCATGTTGGGCCATGCTCGGCTGGCCGAAGAAGACCTTCCGCCGGATTCGCCGGTTCAGCGCAATCTGAAGAGTGTCATCAAGGCTGCTCGGCAGGCGGGTGATCTGTGCGGTCAGATGCTTGCCTACGCGGGCAAGGTCCCAATTGATACACAGTCAATAGAACTCGAGGGCGTCGTGCAAGAGATTGGCGATCTGCTTCGCGCGTCGATTCCGTCTTCGACTTCGATTCGTTACAGCTTCGACAAGGAGGTTCCGTGTCTGCGAGCGGACGCCAGTCAGATTCGCCAGGTTGCTTTGAATCTCATCACCAACGCTTCTGAGTCGATCGGAGAGACCGGGGGCGAAATTATGCTCTCGGTGCGAACTTTCGAGTACAGCACCGAAGATTTATCCAAGATGACATTTTCCGAAGATCTCGAGCCAGGCCAGTACGTGATTCTGACGGTGAGCGATACAGGCAGCGGTATGGACGACGCGACCAAAGAGAAGCTTTTCGAGCCGTTCTATACCACCAAGTTTGCGGGCAGGGGCCTGGGACTGGCGGCGGTGGTGGGGATCGTTCGCAGCCACGGGGGAGGCATTGATATCGAGAGTGAGGTCGATCGGGGGAGCACGGTTTCGGTGCTCTTCCCGGCAGGAGCCGCGGATGTGGCGGCCCTGCCTCAGCCCTTTCGGCAGGAGCTGGGCGATCGGAGGGGACAGGGCAAGGTGCTCCTAGTGGAGGACGAGGACGCCGCCCGGGAACTGGCTCGAATCGTGTTCGAGCGGGCCGGCATCGAGGTGGTCGAGGCCCACGACGGAGTCGAGGCAGTAGCGATATTTCAGGCTCAGCCCGACGAATTTCGCTGGGTTCTGCTGGATCTTACGATGCCGCGTATGGATGGTGTCGAGACGTACTCGCGGCTGAGACAAGTTCGCCCGGATGTCCAGGTTATTCTCTGCAGTGGATACCCCGAGCGCGCTGCGATGGCGCGTTTCGCGGATCTGGGTCTGGCCGGATTTTTGAAGAAGCCGTACGAACCCGAGGAATTGCTCGATTGCCTACAACTCTTCGGCAAGTCTCTGGATACCGCCTAGATTCCAGGGCCTCGGAGGAAGATCGGCGAAGACCAAGCCCTTTCCTGGGCCGGGGACAGGCAGTTGTCGTTGGGGTCAAAGTCGGGTCCGGCTGCCGGGCAGGAATGTGCGCGGACGCAATTGCCGTGCTCGTCGGTTTCGCAACGCAGGGGATCGCCTCCGATGGCGGGCGTAGCCCGCTGGAAGGCTCGGGCGTAGTAGACCGTTTCCCGGGTGGGATCCCAGTCGGAATCGGTAAAGCGAATTTTGCATCCTTCGCGGGAGGGAGGGCATTCGAAACTTCGCCAGGGATCCTCGATGAGTTCGCTTACGGCCTCGTCCGGGGCGCGTTGCTTGCGAATCCGTACTATTTCCACGCGCTCGATGGGGCGACGTAAATCGCTGGGGTGGTAGCACTCGCCCAGGCAGAGGCGCTCCAGGCGCTCGGGAGACAGCCTTTCATGAACAAAGTCTGGACAGCCGGGAAGTTGTTCGAAGGCGCCCACGGCCCGTACTTCAAAGTGGGGGGGCGCCTCGATTTCGGCCTCGCTCCCCATGGGCAGCACGCCGTTGTTTCCGTTCAGCAGGTCGAAGTAGAGAAGGATCCGCTCGCCCGAGGTGCCGTAGACGTTCCGGCTCTCCAGGGCGTTCCAAATAGCCTCTCGGTTTCGAGCTTCCGCGTGAACGGCAACGAGACCACTGGTGTAATAGAACGATGAGCCACGCTCGAGAGACATCGCCACGGCGCTCAAGATCCGAGGCTCGGGGTTGGCTTCGGGCGAGGGGGGGGCGGGGTTGTTGAGGGCCTCGTACCAGTCGGCTCGAAAGCCGTAGGCGTCGCTAAATGCCTTGCGGGCGGTTTCCTTGTAGCCCGGCCCAGGGATCATGCCGTAGCGGTAAGTCGAACCGTCTTCGGCCCTGAGCGCCAGCCCGTACTGTGCACTCATGTTCGGTCGGTAGTTGAAGGCAGGCATGAAACCATCCTGCAGTTGGCCGCAACCGAGCCAATCATCGGGACGGGTTCCGCTCACGTGGGCATAGGGGGGGCCGCCTGCGTCGAGCACTTGCTGACGAACGCGTTCGACGCGCTCGTCGCAGACAGCGGGGAGTGTATCGGCGGTGCATCGATCGCGAATGATCTCACCCGCTTGCCAGCAGCAGGGGAGATAGCCGCCGCGCGGCGAAGCGCACCGCAGGTTTCCCTGAGCGTCGGCCTCTCCGTCGAACCACTCGCGGTAGACCTCGGAACTGCCGTGCCCCGAGTAGACCTCGAAGAGTCGCTGGCGCTTGGGGTCATGATTCGCCGTTGTCAGTTGATCTTTCAGGCGGGCGGTGGGCGGCGCGTGAATACCCCAACTCGTTCCGTGGGGGATGACCAGGCTGGGGTACCCCCAGTCGTCGAGTTTGCGAAAGAGTTCGGCGGGCGTTTCCGCGCCCTCGAGGCAGTCGTCGGGGAGATCGCGAACGGCGACGCCCTTGGGGCAGGATTCCATGGCGCGTGCGACTCGGGCAAACCGGTTGAAGTCGAGGTAGGGCTGAAGGTTCCCCAGGTCGAGGCTCGCCATCCCCGCCCGAGCCAGCGCCCAAATCGCTGGGGGGAGGGGTTGCGCAAAGAGCCCCGCTCTACCGGCTCCGATGGGTCGACGCGGTACCGAGGCGTCGGCGGTATCCCGAAGGATCACGTTCTTGTGCCCGTAGTGGACACCGGCCTCGGGGTTGCCCGGAGGTGCAGATTGAGTCCACTCCCAGCCCAGAAAAGCGACAAGATCGGGATTTTCGGGATCGGCGACGGCGTTGCATTCTCGGATCGCCTCGCGTGTTTCGGACCATTGGTCGGTGGTGAGGCTCTCGGCGTGGTCATTGATCGACCAGAAGTCGAGGCCAGAGCAGAAGCGCGCGAAGTCACAGGCATCGGCGGGCGGGTGTACGCCCTCTCCCTGAAAAAGAGGCAAGCTAAAAATAAAGGCATCACCCGAGTACGTGGTGTGGACATGAAGGTCGCCGAATAGAATCTGACTTGAATCGCCCGCAGTCGCCGGGGGGGCTTCCCACTGCTGGCGTTCAAGTCGGTTAGTGACCACCGCTTGAGGTGTGGGCTCTGCGGTGCTGACGCCACGGTCAAAGAGCCGGCCACCGACACCCTCGGCGATCCAGGTGATCGCGGCGAAGAGGACGACCAGCGCAACCCCAAGAGGAAGGAAAATAAACCGAAAAACGAAACGAATCACTGGATTGACCTCGGCCACCAAAAGACAATCTACAGAATACGTGTTTCAGGAAGGGTCCGCATGAAGGACTCCCATGCACGCAGCAATTCCCGGATGGATGCCACCACCGAATTTGTTGCTGGTTTCGGACCCGGGGTCCGCGTAGACTCGGGCGATGTCCGATCCTACTACGGTTTTGTTTGCGGTCCTTGACGCGTTTCCTCACGATCAGGTCAGCAAAGATCTCACGCCCACGCTCTGGTCCCTCGCCCAGGAGGGCGGCTGGTCTCGGGAAGGGGGCCGAGCTGTTCTCGCGGCTTCGACCTATCCCAACCATGCGACGTTTATCACCGGCGCCGAGCCGAGCGAGCACCGAATTTTTACGAATCGTGCTTTTCACTCAGGAACACTGCGGCCAGCCCAGGAGGTCGGGCCCCAGTCATCGACTCTTTTCGAGGAATGTCGGGCGGCGGGTCGAAAGAGCCTGGGGGTCTTTGGTGATCAGAACCTGGTGGGCGTGTGCGGGGCCGTGCAAGCCGACGATCATTGGCCTCCCGGCGGCGTCCTGCCCGATGGGGCCCCCCGCGGCGAACTCGGGTATGGGGCCGATCGAGCGGTGGTCGAAGCGATCGATGGCATGGACCGGGCCGAGGCCCAGTTCGTCTTCATACAGTTGGACGAAATGGACACGGTGCGTCATCTGCGCGGACCTTTCGGTGATGCTGTTCTGGAGCAAGGTCGCTCCACCGATGCCGCGTTGGGCGAAATTTTCGAGCGTTTTCGCGATCGTTGGAAGCAGACTCTGGTGATCGTTGTCAGCGATCATGACCAGGAAGCCGTTGACCCGGGTGCCGTTGATCTGAGCGCCGNCCTGGTGTGGGGTTCGCCCGGTCAGCAATTTGGCGTCGACTGGGGGCTCGCGGCTCAGCACGGCAGCCCGCGCACCACGAACCAACTCGCGATGGTGGGCGGCGGCCACCCCGGGGCTCAGAAAATCGCGCGGCAGATCGAATCTGCACGGCCCTCGGCATTGGGCTGGGCGGACCAAGTCCGGTCACTCCTGTCACTCTGATTCTTCGGTTCAGCCTATTCGTGTCGAACGCGGCTCGCGTGGGAGGTTTCGCGGACGGTGGCCCGGGTGCTTGGTAAATCGCTTCAGGGTATGCTGGAGAGCGTGGCGAAAGCGGGCGAGCCGAGAAATCTTGAGCGTGACCGCGCCGGGCAGCTTGGCCCGGGCGGTTCAACGAGCCCTGGGCTACGTGCCTCCCAGGGCGCTTCCACTGTTGGCCGAGAGGGCCGGACTCACGGCGGAATCTCTATTGACGCGGCTCGAAGCCCTCGAGGAAATTCGACTCGAGCCTGAATGCCAACAGCGCATTGAGATCTGTTCCGGGCGCACATGCGCGCGGCGAGGAGGCGCGAAGCTCATTCGCCTGGCACGGGGAACCCTGGGCGTGAATATGTTCGAGACGACGCCGGGCCAGCAGATTCGACTCGAGCCCTTCCGCTGCTTTGGTCAATGCGCCCGGGCGCCGAATATTCGAATGAACGGTGTCATTCAGGGGGCCATGACGGAAAAACGCTTTGGGCTTCTTCTCGGTTTGCTGGGCCGCGGGAAGCGCTGAACTCTCCCCGTCAGCTCTCGGCGCCATTTTGTGTTTGGCTTTCGGGTTTGTAGTCGACATAAATGGGAGAAGACCAGGCGCGCGGTTCGTCGGGGGCCAGACATTCCTCTCCGCGCTGGCAAGGGTCGGTTTCCACGCACGCGTCATCGCCCTCTGAGCGGCAGGCCAGCATGGCTCCGTTGACTGTCGGTTTGGGGTGCTCGAAGACGCGTGCGTAGTAGACCGTGTCTCGGCGTACGGAATCGAATTCGGCATCTTCAAAGGTGGCTGTACACCCATTCGGGTCGTCGGGGCATTCAAAACGGACCCACGGGTCGTCGATGAGGGCGCCCACGGCTTCTTCCGGATGCGATTGCGGCCGGATGCGAACGATTTCGATGCGCGAAATGGACCGGCGGGTGTCGCCTGGGTTGTAGCACTCGCCCCGGCAGAGGCGTTGCAGTAGCTCGGCGCCCAGCGCTCCAGCATTTTCTGCGGCGCAGCCGGGCAATTGGTCGAAAGATCCCACCGCTCTGACCTCAAAGCGGGGCGGATTCGCCATTTCGACTTCCGATCCCATGGGGTGACGTTCCAAGCCCGCAACGAGGTCGAAGTAAAGCAGGATTCGGGGCCCGCTGGTGCCGTAGACCCGCTTGCTCTTGATCGCTTCCCAAATCGATGCCCGATCCCGCCCCGAGGCGTGCACCGCCGCCAGGCCGCCGGTGTAGAGAAAAGACTGAGTGCGCTCGGTTTCGAAAAATTGGAGCCCCGAGAGTTTTTTCTTGGCTTCGACGATGCTGCGGGCCTGGGCGATGGGGTCGTCCTTCGGGCCGCGTAGAAAAGAACCGACGATTCCACCTTGCTCGGGCACCTTGCGTTGACCCGCGTCGGTCATGAATCGGAACTCTTTGTAGCCGGAACCCGCGCGAGCGGTATGAATATCGCTGGAGGCGATGAAACCCATACGAAAACGCTTGGGCTTTTGTCCGAGCGCACTGTCGTTTTCATCGTCGCTTGTTTCGGCGATGTCGCTGAAGTCGCTCAGTGCTGCGATGTATTGGGCCGAACCCGTTGGCCGGTACTTGAAGGCGGGCTGTTGGCAGTCGCGGCATTGTCCCGCGTCGAGCCAATCCTCGCCGGTTGCACCGGGGACGGTCACTTGGGGAGAGATGCCGGCTTCCACCGCGTAGCGCTCGGCTTCTTCGGCGCGAAAATTACATTCGCTCGGGCTCTCCCCCACGGCGAGGCATCGAGCGCGCACGATTTCGCCGGCTCGCTGGCAGAGGGGCAGATAGTCGGACTGCGCCTCGGGGCATACCTTCGCTCCACCCTCGGCGTACTTCACGGACCGCCAGTCGCGGTAGACCTCGTTCTGGCCGTGCCCCGAGTAGACTTCGAGCAGCGTCTGACGCTCGGGGTCGTGGTTCGCGTCGGCCAATTGTTTTTTCCAATCCGACCCAGGCGGCGTGTAGATCCCCCAGGTGGTGCCGTGGGGAATCACGATGGAGTCGTGTCCCCACTCATCGAGTTTCCGAAACAGATCGGCGGGAGTGGCGGCGATTTCCCGGCAATCGTCGGGAAGCGATCGGACATGGTCGTCCTCGCAAATTTCCATTCCGCTGATGCGCGTCCAGCGTCGAGCCAGATCGTGCATGCGCCCCCCGCTCTGGAGGGCGAGGGCGCCCCTGGCCCAGACCGAGGGAGGATGGGCGGCGACTCCTCCCGCGGTGGCCGCGATGGGCCGGCTAGGGACCTGCCCTTCGCCGTCTCCCGCAAGCACAACGTTCTTGTGTCCGTAGTGGTCTTCCGGCGAGAGGCCAGCTTGGGTCCACTCCCACCCCATGAAGGCCACCATGTCGGGTGCATCTTCGCTGCCCGCGAGGGCGTTGCATTGTCGGATGGACTCGAGGCTTCGTCGCCAATCGTCGGGGTCGATATTGGAGGCGTGATCGTTGAGCGAATAAAAATCGAGCGCTGCGCAGTGGCGGGCGAAATCACAGGCATCGGCGGGGGTGTGAGCGCCTTCGCCGCCCATCAGGGGGAGGTTGAGCATGAAAGCATCGAAGGAAATCGTGGTGTGGACGTGCAGATCGCCGAAGAGAATTTGACCCTCGGGGTTTCCCGTGCTCTTGCTTCGAAAATCTTTTGGTGGGTACGCGCTGGACGCATTGTTGCCGTTGGCGCTTCGGCTCGGCGCGCGGGGTGCGAAGATTTCGCTATCCGAGTGCCCAAAAAAACCGCGGCCAACCAGCCCGACGCCAGCGACCGCCGCACCGATCAGCCCAAGGAACAGGAAGCTGAGAGTCCTTCGGTAGAGAATATCGATTCCTTCCCAGGGTTTGTGGGCTGCCCGTTCAGTCCAACAGAGTCTCAGTCTATGCTGAGCCGGCTCACGCTTCGCTGCCTGTCCCAATGGCTGCTGGGGCTCCGCTGGAAGTAGGGGGGTCGGTCTTCAAGAGTATCGGTTGCGAGCCAGAGCCTTTTGAGGTGCCGAACCTGTCCGGTTTCCCGATCGTCCTGGTAGGCGGTTCGTGCATGCAGAACGTGGTAGTTGTTGATGAACTGCATGTCGCCGGGCTGAAGATCCATAAAGACGTTGTACTGGGGTTCCTGCGTCATGGTGTCGATGCGCTGCATGGCGGCCTCTGCATCATCGGCAATACGGGGGGCATCGGCGTGCCGCTGGGAGGCCAGGATGTAGGGGCGGATGTACCGGACGAAGAGCCGGTCGCCCCATTGGGTGAAGACCGGCATCGTGTACCACGGGTTCCCACCGGGCGGTTCGGCGTTGCGAAAATCGAAGGGTTGGGGCTGGTACAGCGCTGCGGCGAGTTCGGGGGCTTCGCGAACGAGATCATTGTGGATCGCCACCGCATTGGCGACGGTGGAGATGCCACCGCTGCGAGCCTTCTGAAGACAAAGCAGACCGACGAGGTCCGAGCCATCCGAGTGATAGGGAAAGGCCACTGCGCCGATCTCGTTGCCCCGCGAATTGTGATCGCGGCCGCTGACGCCCTGGTCGGTTACGTCCCCCAGGACATGACCGTATTGGTTCTGGGGCCAGGGGTCACCGAGGTGAAGACCGATTCCCCAGTAAATCATTTCTATCTCGTTCTGGGAATATTTCTCACGCGGCACCCCGCGGAGCAGAGCGAAGCCCCGGCCGTTGATCAATTCCGCTTCGACTCTACGCAGATTTTGGCACACGGTGGGCAGCGGAAAGTCTTCGGGGCCGATTTCGAGCACATCTTCTGAGCGCCGAAGGGCGTGACCCAAAGCGGCGTCGATTTCCTCGAGTTCCCGGGGGCCAAACGTATGGGTCCAGGCGCTACTCTTCGCGACATCGTCGGACAACCACTCGCACGTTGTTTCGAGAATCTGGGGTGAAGCCTGCATGGTTCTCCTCTCGGTATGTGCAAGATTAGTGGAGTTGCTTGGGACTCGCGATCCGGCGTATCCTAGAGCGATTCCCGAGAGCCTAAGGAGGTGGATATGCTGGACCGACTGATTCGGGGGGGCACCCTTGTGGATGGGACCGGCACGCCCCCGCGCAAGGGCGATGTGGGAATCCGTGACGGTTTGATCGTGGCCGTGGGCGAGGTCGAAGAGAACGCCCGAGAGGAGATTGACGCTTCGGGTCTGCTTGTGACGCCGGGCTGGGTGGACGTTCATACTCACTACGACGGTCAGGTGACATGGGATCCTGAGATTACGCCGTCATCGTGGCATGGCGTGACCACCGTTGTGATGGGCAACTGCGGTGTGGGCTTTGCGCCAGCCGATCCCGGACGTCACGATTGGCTGATCGGCCTGATGGAAGGCGTAGAAGATATTCCGGGTACCGCACTCGCCGAGGGCATCACGTGGGAGTGGGAGAGCTTCCCCGAATATCTCGATGCCATCGAAAAGACTCCGCATGCCATCGATGTGGGGGCCCAGGTGCCCCACGGTGCGCTGCGTGCCTACGTGATGGGAAACCGCGGAGCCGACCATACGGCAGTGCCTACGGCGGAGGAGATCGCCGAAATGGGTCGTTTGGCGCGCGAAGCGATTGCCGCCGGCGCGTTGGGCTTTACGAGTTCGCGAACCCGAAACCACCGAACCAAGGATGGCGAGCCGACGCCCAGCCTGACTGCCGGACCTGACGAGATGTTGGGAATTGCAGCGGCTCTGGGTGAGGGCGGCTTGGGTGTATTCGAAATGGTGGCGGACTTCGCCGATATCGAGAGCGAGTTCGGCCTGCTGCGTCGGATGGTCGAGGTCTCTGGTCGGCCTATGTCGATTACTGTCGCCCAGAGCGATGCGGCCCCGAACCAGTGGCGTCGCTTGCTCGATCTGATTGGGGAAGCGGTGGCGGACGGCCTGCCCATGCGCGCCCAAGTCCCGCCTCGCGCCATCGGAATTATGCTGGGCCTCCAAGCGACTCTGCACCCCTTTGGCGGCCATCCCACCTATAGCCGCGAAGTCGCCAGCCTGCCCCACGCCGAACGGGTCCAGCGACTCAAGGATCCCGATTTGCGCGCACGGATTCTCTCGGAGAGTCCTCCAGACACGCTGCAGGGCCTGCTAGGCGATTTTGATCGCCTCTTTGTGCTCGGAGATCCGCCCGAGTACGAGCCGGCTCGAGAAACGAGCATCGCGGCCCGAGCCGAGTGTTTGGGCGTGGAGCCCAACGCACTCGCCTACGACCTGATGTTGGAACAGGACGGGAAGGCGCTTCTTTATCGTCCCTTTCTCAACTACACCGACTTTGATTTGGAGGTCAGCCGACAGATGCTGCTGGATCCGAACACAGTCCCGGGTTTGAGCGACGCGGGTGCGCATTGTGGGATGATCTGCGATGGAAGCTTTCCCACTTACCTTCTGGCCCATTGGGGCCGGGATCGATCTCGAGGCGAACGGATTCCGTTAGAGACGCTCGTGAAAATGCAGACGGCGGATACAGCGAACCTCGTTGGGCTTGGAGATCGCGGCCGCATCGCGCCGGGCCTACGTGCGGATTTGAATCTCATCGATTGGGATGTGCTTTCGCTTGAGCCCCCGAAGATGGCCTTCGATCTTCCGACCGGAGGGAAGCGATTGATCCAGAAGGCCCGGGGTTATCGTAAGACCTTCGTTGCGGGCGAGATCATCTGCGAGAACGGTAAATTGACAGGCGTTCGTCCCGGACGATTGGTGAGAGGTTCGCGGCACGATCCTGCCCAGTGAGCCAACCTGCGTGGACGGATTTCACATGGAGAAACAATGAGGCAGCTGGATTGCGGAAAAGTAATTTCGCCGGCAAAGTTCGCTCATGTGGTATTGCGAACGCGGAAATTGAAAGAAGCAGTGGCGTGGTATGCCGAGGTTCTGGGAACCGAAACGGTCTTTGCAAACGATTTTCTCGCCTTTCTTACCTACGACGAGGAACATCACCGAATCGCATTGATCGCGACCGACGAACAGGAGAGTGCTCCTCCCGGGGCCGCCGGGCTGGATCATTTCGCGTACGGGTTCGATAATTTCGGCGACTTGATGGCCACCTACAAGCGTCTGCGAGATTCGGGTATCCGACCGGCCTGGACCATCAACCACGGGCCAACGACCTCTTTTTACTACGAGGATCCCGATCGCGTCCGCATAGAGTTGCAGGTGGACAACTTCGCGAGCCCGGAGGAAATCAATGCGTGGGTGGAGAGCGGGGCTTTTTCGCAGAACCCCATCGGGGTGGAGTTTGATCCCGACAAGCTACTAGCCCGGTATGAAGCGGGAGATTCCTTGGGAGAGCTGGTTCTGCAGGGCAGCGCCTGATGGGTGTGACGTGCGACCCGTGCGAGACGTGCGAAGAACTGGTACTGCAAGCACGGGAAATCGCACCGACCTTGGCGGAGCGATCCCGGGATTGCGGCGAGCTTCGCCGGGTTCCGGACGTGCCCCTCAATCCTTCAGGCTTCTTCGAGATCAGAGAAAAGGTCGGTGCCCCCCCACCTTCGCGGGATAAAGGGGACACGGGATAGAGGGGCCAGAGGGTGATTGACAATTTTTTCCGCGCGCGTCTTCCGCGTTTTTCCGGCCCGCTGCTCGCTCTTTATAGGCGGCTGGGTTGGACGCCGAATCAAGTGAGTGCGCTGGGTTTTGCGATCGCGGTTTTTGCGAGTGCAGCGGTTGCCTTCCACCTCTGGGCATTGGCATTCGTGCTCTGGTGGCTTTCCCGTCTGGCGGACGGAACCGACGGCCTCTTCGCCCGGGAGTCGGGTCTCGCGAGTGATTTTGGCGCCTATCTCGACATTGTGCTCGATATGGCGGCCTACGGCGCGATGGTTCTGGGGTTCGCCTACGCGGCGCCCGATTTCCTTCCCCAGTGGGTCGCGATGCTCTTTCTCTACATCCTGTGTATCGCGAGCGCCCTCGCGCTGGGGATGCAGGAGGCCAAGCGAGCGATGGCTCCGCGCGATGATCGGGGTCTGCGTTTGGGAGCAGGACTCGCGGAGGGCGGGGAGACGGGCATTGCCTATAGCGTCTTTCTTTTTTTCCCTGACCAATTATGGATTACCACCAGCACCTGGGTCGTTGTTCTGGCCATCACGGTGGTCGCGCGCAGTCTGCTTGCTTGGCGCACGCTGCGTCCGGTTTCATCGGTGGAGGGTGAAGTTCCAGATGGAACTACCGGGGAACTCGGCAATTGAAGCGGGATCGTGACAAGGCTCAGCGTTCGCCGACAAAGGCGACGGCTCCAAGCGTGCTGGCCCCCGAGGAACTGTTTTGTTACGCCGCTGCTACCACTGAAGGCTAACGCCGGCCTTTCCGCCGACGTCATCGAAGGATGCGTCGCTGCCGACACCGAAGTAGAGCCCAACATCTTCGGCGACCCGGCCTGCCCCAGTCAGACCAAGGGCGGCTTCGCCCTTGTAAAACCCCATGCCGAAGTTAAGTCGAAATTTCCTTCCGGGATCGGGCAGAAAAACCTCCATGGCGTTGCTGATGGCAATGCCCCGGAATGCTTCTTCCCGGGTTGCCTGGTTCTGGTTGTAGGACGCTTGGTACATTGCGTCGAGCTGACTCTTATTCACCGCATCAAAAGCATCGGTGCCGTTTGCAATATTGTGTAGCTGGACCGGCGCGCCGAGTGACGAAGGGGCGGCGGCCAAACTCGAAAATGATGTTTTGGCGGGTTGGAGTCGCTGGAGGGTTACCCCATCGCTGTCCAGTCGAATTGTCGTTTGATCGCTTCCGCCCCCGCTTAGGGTTGTGCTGCCTGCTTCGACCACGAGGCCGGTGGTGTTGCCTTCGGGACTGTGGACGACCACTCGGGCTTCGTTGCTGCTTTCGAGGATCGATCGATTGGCGTCGACACTGACGCGCTGACGGCCCGTGCTGTCCACGAGGGAAGCCGTAGTGCCCGTGATTCTTGCTCCGGTCTGATCGACGACCATTTCGTTGACGACTGTGCCGGCCTTGGTGTCCGCAAGGACGGAAATTCGAGCTGAATCGTTCGTCGCAATGATGGAGCTATTGCCAACCGAGAAATTGGCTCCCCCTGCACTCATCAAAAGGGATCCGTTCTCGTCTTTCAATTCAAGAGAGCCAACGGTTATCGAAGTGACGTCAAGGGTTCCCGTAATGGTGGCGTTCTCGACATTCACGTCGGTCGCATCGAGGCTGTTGGTATTGATCCTCGCGCAGCGGGCAGTTGTTGCTCCGCCCGTCGAGGACTCATCGGCGCCACAGAGTCCCGAGTCGCCCTGGATACCCTGGGTGCCCTGATCGCCCTTGGCTCCGGTCATTCCTTGAATGCCCTGGCCACCGGTATCGCCCGTGGCTCCGGTCATACCGGTGATGCCTTGGATACCCTGATCGCCCTGGGCACCGATATCGCCCTTGGCTCCGGTCGTGCCGGTGATGCCCTGGGCCGGTCGTGCCGGTGATGCCCTGGGTACCCTGATCGCCCTTGGCGCCGGTCGTGCCGGTGATGCCCTGGATACCCTGATCGCCCTTGGCGCCGATGTCGCCCTTGGCACCGGTCATACCGGTGACGCCCTGGGTACCCTGATCGCCCTGGGCACCGATGTCGCCCTTGGCTCCGGCCATACCGGTGATGCCTTGGATACCCTGATCGCCCTGGGCACCGATGTCGCCCTTGGCTCCGGTCGTGCCGGTGATGCCCTGGGTACCCTGATCGCCCTTGGCTCCGGTCATACCGGTGATGCCCTGGGTACCCTGATCGCCCTTGGCTCCGGTC
>LWDU01040201.1_pt1 | contig 26386 bp, 24 predicted proteins | sample 727161 | NCBI WGS metagenome assembly LWDU01 (sample SAMN04566230, study PRJNA314399) | hydrothermal vent metagenome | isolation source: deep sea hydrothermal plume seawater | place: Mexico: Gulf of California, Guaymas Basin | collected 2004-07-11
CGCCAGCTGTGATTTGGCAAAGGCCTGCGCCACATCACGGTCAAGACCCATAACCTCACCCGTAGATTTCATCTCGGGGCCCAAAATCGGGTCAACACCGGGGAAACGTCCCCACGGGAACACAGGCGCTTTGACCGCTGTGTGGTCAGGTGCCATGCCCAGTAGCATGCCCTTGTTACGGAAGTCCGCAAGCTTCTCGCCCGCCATGATACGCGCGGCAATCTTGGCAATCGGCGTGCCTGTCGCTTTGGCAACAAACGGCACTGTGCGGGATGCACGCGGGTTCACCTCGATGATGTAGATATCATACTCGGATGTTGTCGGGTTCATCTTCACCGCGAACTGCACGTTCATCAGACCCTTAACTTCAAGCGCCTTGGCAAGCTTCACACTCTGACGCTCAATCTCGCGCACGGTTTTATAGGGCAGGGAGTGCGGCGGCAGCACACAGGCTGAATCGCCCGAGAAACGTCTTTACCGTCCGATACCGTATCCGCATCAATCTCGATCGCACCGCGCAGGTAACGGTCAAGCAGCACAGGCGTATCACCTGACACGCGCACAGCTGTATTAATGTACTCTTCCAACTCTTCTGTTGTGTGAACAACGCGCATCGCCTGACCACCCAGAACATAAGATGGACGGATAACCAGCGGGAAGCCGATATCTTCGGCAATCGCAAACGCTTCTTCGGCACTGCGCGCAATGCCGTTTTCTGGCTGCTTCAGTTTCAGCTTTTTCAAAAGCGCTTGGAAGCGGTCACGGTCTTCGGCCAGATCAATCGCATCAGGCGATGTGCCGAGGATCGGAATGCCCGCAGCCTCAAGCTTTGTCGCAAGGTTCAGCGGCCATCACTTCGCCGTTCTTCTTCTCGGCCTCAATCAGCTCGATCACATCTTCGGCGGTCAGCGGCTCGAAATACAGACGGTCTGACGTATCGTAGTCCGTTGACACTGTCTCGGGGTTACAATTGACCATGATGGTCTCATAACCTGCTTCTTTCAGGGCGTAAGCCGCATGAACACAGCAATAATCAAACTCGATACCTTGGCCGATACGGTTCGGACCACCACCCAGAATAATGACTTTCTTACGGTCTGTCGGCTCACACTCGTTTTCAGGCTCGTTATAACCATCACCTTCGTAACAGCTATACATATACGGCGTTTCAGACGGAATCTCCGCCGCACAAGGCGCACATTATGCTTATGACGCGCGTTACGAACGTCCTGCTCGTCCACGCCAACGATACGTGCCAGCTGTGCATCGGCAAAGCCAAGCTTCTTCAGGCGCAGCCAGCCTTCGGCATTAACAGGCAGGCCGTTCTCGATGGTGGATTTCTCTGTATCTATGATGCGCTTGATACGCTCTAAGAACCACATATCGTATTTTGTAATGCGGTGAATTTCATCCAGATCAAACCCATGACGCATCGCCTGACTAACATAGAGAAGTCTTTGTGGCGTCGCTTTGGACAGCGCCGCACGCACCTGATCAGGGTCAGGCGTTTCGCCAGCCTTCACACCGGGCAGCGGAATAGGTTCAAACCCGTTCATGCCTTTTTCTAGCGAGCGCAAAGCTTTCTGCATGGATTCTTCGAAGCTGCGGCCAATCGCCATCGCTTCACCCACGGATTTCATGGCTGTGGTCAAATTGTTATCGGTGCCTTTGAATTTCTCGAACGCAAAGCGCGGAATTTTTGTAACCACGTAATCAATGCTTGGCTCGAATGACGCAGGCGTGCGGCCACCTGTAATATCATTGCCCAGCTCATCCAGCGTAAAGCCAACGGCCAGCTTAGCCGCAATCTTGGCAATCGGGAAACCTGTGGCTTTGGATGCCAGCGCCGAAGAACGGCTCACGCGCGGGTTCATTTCAATGACAATCAAGCGCCCGTTATCTGGGTTCAGCGCGAACTGCACGTTTGATCCGCCTGTTTCCACGCCAATTGCACGCAGAACCTCAAGCGATGCATTACGCATGATCTGGTATTCTTTATCTGTTAGCGTCAGGGCAGGGGCAACGGTAATCGAGTCACCAGTATGCACGCCCATCGGGTCAACGTTTTCAATCGAACAGACAATAATGGCGTTATCGGCTTTGTCGCGGACAACTTCCATCTCGTATTCTTTCCAGCCCAGTAGCGATTCTTCGATCAGAACCGTGTTGGTCGGGGACGCATCAATACCTTCGCGCACGATGCGTTTGAAATCATCTTTGTTATAAGCAACGCCGCCGCCCGTGCCGCCAAGCGTAAAGGACGGACGGATAATCGCAGGCAAGCCTACAAATTCAAGCGCCTTCAGCGCATCTTCATAATTATCAACTTGTCGAGGCCAATCTCATCCATACAGGCTTTGAATTTCTGGCGGTCTTCCGCTTTTTCAATCGCTTCCTGGTTCGCGCCGATCAGCTCAATGCCCAAGCGATCCAGCGTACCGTCATCTGCTAATGCCAAGGCAGTATTCAGCGCAGTCTGGCCGCCCATAGTCGGCAGCAACGCATCAGGCTTTTCTTTTTCAAGGATTTTGGCAACGACCTCGGGGGTAATCGGCTCGATATATGTAGCATCGGCCATTTCAGGGTCTGTCATGATGGTGGCAGGGTTGGAGTTGATCAGGACAATTCTGTATCCTTCTTCCCGCAGCGCTTTACACGCTTGTGCGCCGGAATAATCAAATTCACACGCTTGCCCGATAACAATAGGGCCAGCACCGATAATAGCGGCATTTTTCGGTCTCTTTCTAATGTAGTACCGAAAACAATTTGATAGAGCATAAGGCGCAGTTAAACAAGCTTTTTTGACCACTATCTTGCAGTAATTCAGTTTTTTATATTTTTTCACCTTTATTTACCATAAAAAGATTGCATTGCAGGGTAAGAATATTATATAACACTGCAACATAATTATAAGCATATGGAAAATATGTAATGACGGGGCACCTTAAAGAATAACGTCCGTATGGGCATTAAATAGTTACTTTAGACAATTAAGGATGTGTCATGAATAAAGTTCAAACCGGTTTAACAACTCTCTTGCTCGCTAGCGTTGTCACAGGCGCAGATGCTGCAACTATCACAACAACGACGACAACTTCAGAAAACAACATGATTAGCCTGCTGGACGGGTATTTAGAGTACTCATCAGTATTTGAGTCAAATTACTCACGTGACTTTGGTATCTCGCAAACAACATATGGCTGGATGGGTTCGCAAACATTCCTCGAGCCAAGCACAGTAACGCGCTCTGAAGTTGCTCGTTCACAAGGTCCTAACTTTGCGACAGAAGCATCTACAGTATATGTCGCACAGACAAGCGAAGAGGGCACATTATCTTGCCGCGCTTCAGGTGCCTTGAAAGTAAGCCACGAATTTATTGACGCAGACCCAAGCGTAACAACAGCAGCTGATGTCGTTGCTGCCTTTGCCAATGCTGACACAGCGGGCGTAGAAGGCCGCTTTAACGTGCCTCTGTTTGAATATAACCGTTTCGAAGATCAATCGTCTGATATCAACCTCTGGATGGGTTACGGCGTAGATATGGATCAAGTTGAAGCCTTCGTAGTGATGGGCGACCAACAAATTCAGGCGCAAATTAATCCTGAAAACGGCTACAAACTCACATTTGCCAATGAAGCAGACCGCGAAGCGGTTGCCGCTTGGATCATGGAAGGCAATGCGCTGGACGTTTACGCACGCTCCAGCAACTCACAAGAGCCTAAATTCGGCCACTTTGTGTTCCAAGGTAACGAAGATGTTACAGGTGCAATGACAGATTGTATGGATACACTGAATGAATACGATCGCGCAGCAAGCCGCGAGATTAATGTTCAGCTGTCTGCTCTGGAAACAGAAGTGCCAGCCGAAACAATCGAACAAATCTTTGGTAACCAGTGTCTGGCACGCGAATTCGAAGGTGTAACAGCCGCTGACGGCGAAGTTCTGGAAGTTGACAGTGCTACAGGCGCAAAATTCCTGATGCCTCACGCATTCCGCTTTGTTGATGAAGAAACAGGCAACGTGATCACGGCCATGGGCGACCAATACGCCCTGATTCAGGACGCTGATGGTAATGTTGTCGAAGAGCGCATTTCCAAAAGCTGGCTGGATGACAGTGCAACATCATGTGCAGGCGATACAACAATCGATCGCACGCCTGCCAGCATGTCTACAGTTACGGCAGGCCTGTTTGGTCAAACAACAAATATGTGGGACCGAATTGAATCCAATGTTCGCACAGCGACGACGTTGACAGGATTGTTTACAGGTCTGACAACAACGACAGGCATTACAACGACTACGACGACGGTCACAACAACACCTGACACGTCACCTGTTCCTATTCCTGCTGGTATCGTTCTGTTAGGTAGCGTAGTTGCTGCCGGTGTAGGTTATGGCGCGCTGCGTCGCAAGCCCAGCTAAAAAAGAATTTAGAGTAAGACTATACTGCGTAAGCAGCCGCTTGTCATTCCGACTGGCGGCTGTCTTCTTTAGGGGTAGGGGTGCTGATCATAACGAAGTCTTCTTTGTCTTCGTCATATTGGAATAAATCACCTGTCTTGATATCGAACAGCCACGGCAGAACCTCGATCTTGCCTTCGGCCAGTGCTGCTTTAACAGACGGGTATTCTTTCAGGTTTTTTGTGCTTTCCAGAATGACTTCTTTTTCCGTACGTGCAAGCACTTCTTCGTGATCAGAACAGCAAGCCTGCGCGCGGGCAAGGCCATGCTTGGCAACATTCACGAAACTTGTAATCTCGGGGTCTTCCAAGTTTTCGGCCAGCGCCTTCACTGCGCCGCACTGCGTATGGCCTAGCACGATAACTTTCTTGACGTTGTTGTAATTGATTGCGAACTGCAACGCCGCCGCCAGTGCTGTGCCTTGCTGGTACGGACGCACAATCGCCCCCATGGCCTTATGCGCAAAGAAACTGCCGGGCTTGGCACGGAAAATCGTCCCGGGGTTACAGCGCGAATCAATACAACTCACGATGAAATATCGCGGGTCTTGCCCGTCCTCAACCAGCGAAGACATAAGCTCGCTGCTGCTTTCGTAATGATAATGTTTAAAGGCGTTCAAGCCATCGATCAGGTCTTTTGTCATGGCGTTATTTTAGGGTAAATTTATCGCCATGTTCAAGACCCTTAATGCGTTAGTACAGCCCTGTATCCCTGATTATTTTCGGAACCAGATAGTCTTCCATATGCGTCAGACGGTTTTTCTCCATCTCGTAACGGCTGAAATGCGCGCGTGCTTCCTGAATGTCGTAAGGCACACAGGATGCGATCTCTTCGGCAGTAAGCTCTTTTTGTGCGGCCTCAAAAACCAGCGATAATTTCTCGGCTTCCGCCCAGCCGCGCTGAACCTTTTTCCAGTTTTTGGCGCGCTTCGGACTGCCTGCGGTTTCGCCTAAACGTTTCGCTTGGTCTTTGGCATGCAAGTCAATCTGGGCGAACTCTACCTCGAAATAAGGCACAGCGCCCTTATCTTCCATCTTGCGGAGCAGGGCATCCCTGAATTCCACAACCAACGCAACATGTCGTTTCGGCAGTCCTGTATATGATGTCATTATGCCGCGCCCTTAAACGTTACAGCCGAGCTTTTGAAGAAACTCTTTTGGCTGCGTGATATAGATTTCTTCTGCGTTCGCTGTGTAGACTTTTGTTTTAGCGCCCGCGCGGGTGAAGTCGCTTGATATTGTAACCTCTTCGGCCATGACAATATCGTCTTTGTTCAGTTCGATCGTGCGGCTGTCGTAATTATAAACAATATCTTCGCCGCGCTTTTCTGCCTTTTTAACGGCTTTCTTCTCTTTGCGATCTTCTTGGAAGTCACCGAAAGAGCCGGCAGCGCCTCCGCCGCTCGCTATGATCAAGCCCAGATACAGAATAATCCCCGTGGCCAGCAGGGCGTATTTGCCGACTGTGTACGCGGCACGCCCCGTTGCGCGGGCAAGCGAACCTGATGCATCCATCAGATTTTCACCAAAGCTTTTCTGCGGTGGTAATACCGCGTGTTTATGGATTTCGGTAAGTTTGATTTTATCGCTGTTTTTCGCCATAGCCCTGTGTCTCCCTAATTCAGAATGGGACACTACTACTTGCCTATGAAAACGTAGTCAAGTTTGTATGGCTACGCCGCGCGCATCAAATCCACGAACCGCTCGAACAGGTAATGGCTGTCATGCGGGCCCGGTGATGCTTCGGGGTGGTACTGCACGGAAAAGACGGGTTTGCCGTCAACGGCGATGCCTTCGTTTGATCCGTCAAACAGGCTCACATGCGTCTGCTTTACGCCTGCGGGCAAGCTGTCCTCGATCACTTCAAAACCGTGGTTCTGGCTGGTGATCTCGACTTTGCCTGTTGTCAGGTCTTTAACGGGCTGGTTGCCGCCGCGGTGACCCAGATGCATCTTCTGTGTTTTTGCACCCAATGACAGCGCCAGCAATTGGTGACCCAGACAAATACCGAACATCGGCTTGCCTGTTTCCATCAATTTCTGGATGGTCGGCACGGCATACGCGCCAGTGGCGGCAGGGTCTCCGGGGCCGTTAGACAGGAATATACCGTCAGGATTGTGGCGCAGCACTTCTTCAGGGGACGCATTGGCAGGCACGACTGTCACTTTACAGCCCGCCGCCGCAAGGCAGCGCAGGATATTGCGCTTGGCACCGAAATCAATCGCCACAACGTGGAAATCAGGCTTGTCTTGCTTGCCGTAACCTTCGCCGAGTTCCCATGTGGTCTCGGTCCAGTCATACATTTGCGTACAGGATACGTCCTTGGCCAGATCCAGACCGTTCAGGCCTGACCAGTCCTGTGCCTGCTTTTGTAGGGCTTCAAAATCGAATTTACCTTCGGGGTTGTGCGCAATAACGCCTTTCGGCGCGCCTTTGTCGCGGATGCGGCGGGTCAGGGCGCGTGTATCAACACCGCAAATCCCGGGCAAGTCATAACGCTTCAGCCATTCATCGAAATGCTTGCTGGCGCGCCAGTTTGATTCTGTTGTGATGTCTTCGTGAACCACCAGACCGCGTGCGGCAGGGTTGATGGTTTCGATGTCCTCGTCATTTGCGCCTGTATTACCGATATGCGGGAAGGTGAAGGTGATGATCTGCCCCGCGTAGCTCGGGTCAGTCAGAATTTCCTGATAACCTGTCATGGATGTATTGAAACAGATTTCACCGACGGAGCTTTTCTCCGCGCCGATGCCTTTGCCCCAAATAACGGTGCCATCCTCTAAAACAATAACGGCTGTTGCATTTTCAGGCTGTTTTATAGTAGATAAGTCGGACATTTTGATGAGGGCCTTTCTAGCTTTCTAAATATTACTCGCTAGAAGCCATTGTAATAAGCTGTTTTGCCCAAAATGAAAAGCAAAAAGTAAGGAAAGTAACAAGTGGACAAAAGAACTGAGTTTAATAACGCACTGAAAGAAGCGTTGAAGAGTAAAGACACTGTGGCTATCGGCACAATTCGCCTGATGATCGCCGCGCTAAAAGATCGTGACATCGAAGCCCGCGGCAAAGGAAACGCTGACGGCATTACTGATTCCGAAATTTTGTCCATGCTGCAATCCATGATCAAACAGCGTCAGGAGTCACAAAAGACTTACGAAGATGCTGGCCGTCCTGAATTGGCCGAGCGCGAAGCTGTGGAGATCGAGGTCATCAAACGCTTCCTGCCACAACAGCTGGGCGAAGACGAAGTCCGCTCCAAAGTGGATGAGCTGATCATCGAACTGAACGTCACCGACATCAAAGAAATGGGTAAGGTGATGGCAGAGCTGAAATCACGCTACGCAGGCCAAATGGATATGGGCCGCGCCAGTGGTCTGGTGAAAGAGCGTCTGGCAAGCTAAGCGCTTACTTTAGTGCAAGGTTGATGTCTTCAGGCACAACATAATCTTTAGGAATTAAAGGGAAGGGGTATAGCGCAAATGCCCCTTCTTCTATTTTTTGTACTAGAATATCTTGCGAGCTCTGCTGAAAACGTTCAATTAAGCCGCTTTCGCGTGCGATGCCTATGGCAACGTGATGGTTGTACATATCCATCAGCATTTCAGGGGCAGGGTTCAAATTTACAAATTCGCGATTATTCGCGATTGCTTCAGATGCACCGTAGCCTCCGGTAAGCGCAAATTCGTAACTCATACGCGCATGTCGGAAAGCATCTTTTTGGTTAGTGCGTGCACAGTCGGCAAAGACTTCGCTCGCAGGGTCATCCATAAATTCGTACAAATATACGCCGCGTACAAGCGAATGTGCCATAACATCTGGGCGCAGAAAGGCTTTGATTGGGGCATACCAGGCAAATTTATGATCAAGGCCTGCCATATAGTCTTGTATATCCGTAGCTTGGTAAGGGGCCAGTAATCTTCCATATACTATTTCGCTCGTCTCTTCAGAGCCGAGTACGCTTGCATAGACAGCGCGTTGGGTACGTATATCGGCTTGGCCGGTTTGTGGTAAACCGTGGTCGTTTTGAAAGTGTAATGTCGCCTGACGCGTATCATATCCAGGTAGGCCATCAGCGCCGCACTTGCCTATAGGGTAATCAAGTGCTTCTAAAGCGACTTGATAGGGAATAACTTTATGTATAGCGGCACCCGAGGCGATGTCTTCATTGGCGATATAATTAAAATAGCTATGTAAGTCGTTGGCTATTTGAAGGTCTTCGTACTCGTCAGGTCTGGCGGTAAGTCCTACTCCAAAGAACGCAATTCCGTACACGGCAACGATTGTTGTCAGTGGGGATGTTGAAATCAAAAGGTTTTTTAAAAAATGCTTCACAATGCCGCCTTTTACATAAGGATATATTTATACGTATTTTTTCCAAAAGTTGCAAAGTTTAGATCAGGCTAATGACCGCCTGCCTTAATTTAGCCTAATAAAATCTATACGAACGCTTGAAAAATCTGCTAAACCTTACCCATGTCGTCTATCTCGCCGCGTTTTATGAATGACCTACGCGACCGCCTGACCTTGTCCGATGTTGTCGGCAAGAAGGTGAAGCTTACGCGCGCGGGCAGGGAATTCAAAGGCTGCTGTCCGTTTCACAACGAAAAGACGCCGTCATTCTACTTGGCTGTGGTGCGCATGGCGATGCGATCGGCTTTGTCATGCAGGCCAGCAATCTATCCTTTATTGACGCGATCGAAAGCCTTGCCGCCGAAGCAGGCATGCAAGTGCCGAAGCAAACACCGCAGGAAATCGAACGCGCCCAGAAACAAAAGGGGCTGCACGAATTACTGGAGGAAACGACTCGTTTCTTTATGGACGCCCTGCGCGATAGCAGAAACAGCGAAGCCATGGGCTATTTGCGTGACCGCGGCATTAACGATGAACAAATCGAGCGTTTCAAGATCGGTTACGCGCCTGCCAACGGCGAGTCACTGCGGGCGCATCTGAAAGCCAAGGGATTCACCGACCAGCAGATGATTGACGCGGATGTGTTCCGCAAGTCAAAGCGCGGCACTGACCCGTATGCGTTCTTCCGTGAGCGAGTCATGTTTCCAGTAACGGACAGGCGCGGCCGCGTTGTGGCGTTCGGCGGACGTATTTTGCCGGATCATTTGCGCGCCCCTGACCGCGGTGATTACAAGCCTGCCAAATATATGAACTCCTCTGACACGCCGCTCTTTCATAAAGGACGGATGCTCTATGGCGAGTCACGAGCGCGTCAGGCCGCCGCAGATGGCAAGCCTGTCATCGTGGTCGAAGGCTATCTGGATGTGATTGCCTGTGCTTCTGCAGGCTATGAAGGGGCTGTTGCGCCGCTGGGGACAGCGCTGACCGAGGAACAAATCCAGATTTTGTGGAAGATGATCCCGCAAACCGAGAAGATGCCCGTGCTCTGTTTTGACGGCGATGAAGCAGGCCGCCGCGCTGCCGCCCGCGCTTGCGAGCGATTACTACCGCATATCAAGCCTAACCAGAGCGCCTTGTTTGCCTTCCTGCCCGAAGGACAAGACCCTGATAGCTTGATCCGTGCTCAAGGCAAGAAAGCATTCGAGCGCATTATCGACGGCGCAATGCCGCTTTTCGACTTTATCTGGAGCCACCATACGGCAGGCAGAGCCTTTTCAACACCCGAGGCCAAAGCAGGCTTGTCACAAATTCTGGAAGAAGAGTCCGCACAAATCGCCGATGCGCAGGTGCAGCGCTATTACCAGCAAGCCTTCGATTCGGCGGCAACCGCAAGAACGCAGCCAATAAGCGGGGCGGCGCAACGAATGCGGCACAAGGCTTTGTCCTGCGTAAGCCCTCGTTTTCACGGCATAATTTGATGGCGCAGATCATTCTGGCGGCGATTATCAACCATCCCGCGCTATTCGATGAGGCAGAAGACATTCTCGGCCATATCGAAATGCGCAATGAAAGGCTTGATTTTATGCGCCAAGCTGTATTAAACCTGCTATGCACGGAAGAGGAGGGTGTTGACTCTGCTGCCGTGCGAGACCATTTGAAAGATCGAGGCTTTGAAACGGAGCTGCGGTCAGTACTGTCGGAATCGATTTATACCCATGCGGGATATTTCCGTCCGAATGTGGAACTGGAGACAGTACGGGCGAAATGGCAAGAAATGATGGCGGATATCAGCCGCATGGCCTGGAAAGAGGATTTTAAGAAAACAGGTCAGGAGTTGTCAGGCAACTTCACGACAGAGACTTGGGAAAAGCTCAAGGCTTTGTACGAAACGAACAGAATAGATAGTAATCAAGCCTTTGGTGGATGATAGGGTTTGAAATTTGGAAATTGATAAGGTTTAATAGCAAGTTAGTTTAGTGAGTCGCGCTTAATATGGCACCCAGAAGCAGTATCGGACAAGAGTCAGACGTGAGTAAAAAAGAAACAACAGAAGAAAAAGGCGAAGTCAAAGTCAAGGGTACTTTGGCACAGATCGTCAAGAAATTGGTCAAAACCGGCAAGGAAAAGGGCTTCGTCACCTATGACGAAATCAACAAAGCCATTCCTACCGAAGAATTCTCTTCAGAAGAAATCGAAGATGCGATGAGCACGATTACCGATGTCGGTATTCAGCTTGTCGAAAGCGAAGACGATCTCGATGAGGAAGAAGAGAAAGAAGAAGGCGATTACGAATCAGGTGGTAACATTTCATCTGATGACTCAGGTCGTACGGATGATCCGGTACGTATGTACCTGCGCGAAATGGGTACGGTTGAACTGCTGTCCCGTGAAGGCGAGATCGCCATTGCCAAGCGTATCGAGGCTGGCAAGGAAATGATGATCGGCGGTATTTGTGAATCACCGCTGGCGATTGAATCTCTGATTGCATGGTACGAAGCCCTGCAAAAGGGTGACATTCTTCTGCGCGAAGTTATCGATCTGGACGCAACATACAGCGACGGCGATGACAGCGCTGAATCTTCTGATGATGAATCAGATGATGATGACGAAGAAAAAGCCGAAGGCGAAGAGGGCGAAGGCGACGACGGTGAAGAGGACGAAAACAATATGTCCTTGTCAGCTATGGAAGAAGAGCTGATGCCGCAGGTTTTCGAAAACTTCGCGAACATCCAGAAAACCTACAAAAAGATGCAGAAAGTCCAGCAGACTCGCTTGGACGCGCTGTCTAGCGGTAAAGAGCCGGCAGAGGCAACAAACAAGAAATATGTTGGCCTGAAAGAAGAAATGGTCGTCTTGATGAATGCGGTGCAGCTGAATAATGCCCGTATCGACCAGCTGATTGAACGTCTATATAAAATCAACCGCGAGCTAGTGAGCCTTGAAGGTAAACTGATGCGTATGGCTGTTGACTGCGGTGTTAAGCGCGAAGCGTTCATAGAAGAGTATTTCGGTTCAGAACTCGACCCGAAATGGCTTTCCCGCGTTAAGAAGATCGACAAAAAATGGGAAAAGTTTGCTGATACTAAAGCAGACGAAATCAAAGACATTCGCGACCAGATTGCTGTAATCGCTGATGACTCTGCGCTGCCGCTCAAAGAATTCCGCCGTATCGTCGGTACGGTGCAGAAAGGCGAGCGTGAAGCCGCCCGTGCGAAAAAAGAAATGGTCGAGGCCAACTTGCGTCTTGTGATTTCTATTGCCAAAAAATATACAAACCGTGGTCTGCAATTCCTGGATCTGATTCAGGAAGGTAACATTGGTCTGATGAAGGCCGTTGATAAATTCGAATATCGCCGCGGCTACAAATTCTCGACTTATGCGACATGGTGGATCCGTCAGGCGATTACACGTTCTATTGCCGACCAGGCGCGTACAATCCGTATTCCTGTGCACATGATCGAAACGATCAACAAACTGGTGCGCACAAGCCGCCAGATGATGCACGAAATCGGCCGCGAGCCAACACCAGAGGAACTGTCAGAGCGTCTGCACATGCCTCTGGAAAAAGTCCGCAAAGTGCTAAAAATCGCAAAAGAGCCTGTATCTCTGGAAACACCGATCGGTGATGAGGAAGATTCATCTCTGGGCGATTTCATCGAAGATAAGAACGCTATCCTGCCGGTTGAAAGTGCGATCCACTCTAACCTGCGCGAAACAACAACACGCGTTCTGGCATCCCTGACACCGCGTGAAGAGCGTGTGTTGCGTATGCGTTTCGGTATCGGTATGAACACAGACCACACTCTGGAAGAGGTCGGTCAGCAGTTCAACGTGACCCGCGAACGTATCCGTCAGATCGAAGCCAAAGCCCTGCGCAAACTTAAGCACCCAAGCCGCAGCCGCAAACTGCGTAGCTTCCTGGATACTTAAATCTAGCGTTTAGATTGAAATTTATGACTAGCCCGGCGTTAACTCTGTCGGGTTAGTGTCTTTCTGGACGATAGTTTGCTGACCTGCCGCTGCCGTCACAGCTGGTTGATCAGGGGCAGGGGCGGCATCGGGCTGTGCAGCTTTAACTTCACTCCATGCATCATCCAGACGCTCGATCTGAACGGCGCGGTCAAGCGCCGCTAGCGCGTCATCATTATGTGCGGCTTCTAACGTATCCCGCAGCGCCTGTAGCGCCGCTGGCCTGTTAAGAACGCCTTCAATGCCCATAACAACGTTCCCGACGGTGAAGTTACCATCAAGGCCGCTATCGGCAAGCTCTGTCGCGCTTTGTTCTTCCAGGAAAGTGATATGCGCTTGCACTTCACCAATATCCATATTCATAAAAATATTCTCGTACTGCTCGTACAGGCCTGCCTGCGCGTCCGTGCCGTCCAGCGCACGCTCTGCTTCCATAACCTTGAGCGGGTCAGGCGGAAACTCGCGCTGGGCATCCAGAAGGTTCTGCTCGGCTTGCAGAATTTGTTCTTTCAAAGATGCTAGCTCGGCCATTTCAGGCGGCATGCCTTCGGGCATTTCATCAACGGGCAGCATGACATCAAAGTATGTCGCAAACATGACTTGCGGCGGATTGGGCTCGGACTCAAGCATCCGCTCCATCGCTTCCGCCCCGACTATTGCGCCGCCCACACCGCCGACAAAACCACCTGCGGCCGTGCCCCATGGACCAAATGCTGAACCTAATGTCGCGCCGACTTTGATACCGACAGCCGCGCCTGCTAGTTCTGCGCCAAGAATATAGGATTCGTGTTCAGCCGCACCCGCCGCCGATGTAAACTCGGCCTGTAACAGTAGGGTCGTCGTCTCGGCATAGGGGTTGGCGCTCTCATGAAATACTTCACCGCCGACTAACGCCGCTTCGCCTAATGTTGCGCCGTCCTGATATTCTGATGCCCCTGCTGCCGTCGCTGCTACAGCGGCAATACCTGCACCGACCAGCGGCCCTGTTTTGCGTGATAAGGCGCTCGCGCGATCTGCAATCTCGCCCAGAATGCCGCGCACTTGGCGCTGATCCAGATCAAGATGGTTGTTTAGCTTGCTTTGAAACTCTTCCAGATCGCCCGTGCCATGCAGTAAGCGTTCGCGCAAATCCAGATCGCCGCGCACATCAATGCCGACTTCATCCAGCAGCGCCATTTTAATCGCTTGGTTAGGGTCGTGATCCATAACGTAATTGCGCACACCAGGCACGAACCCTTCATATTCCTGACCCATCTGCGCCAAAAGCGGCACATGGCCCGGGTCATCGCTCAGCGGCAGTAATGTCTCGATATCGCGCATCAGGCGGCCATGGTCGGCAAAGCCTTCGCCGCGGCTTAGCACAACGTCATGCTTGGCTGTTTGCAGGATATCGCCCATATTTTCCGGCGTAATATCGGACGGGATTGAATCAGGGTCAACCGCCACGGCAAACTCACGTGTTTCATACCCTGTGGCTGTTTCTACACTCCATGTTCCCGAAACAAAACTCATGCCGTTTCGCGGCGTCACTTCATGGATGACCAGATCGCCTTGCTGGCCGTTGATCTCGAATTCACCCAGAACTGGGTTGCTTAATCGTCCGTTTGGCGTTTCGGATGTGGCAGGTGTGTCTGCTGCTACTGGTGTCTCGACTTCTATATCGGCTGTCGCTGTGGGTACTAAATCTGCCCGCGCCTGCCGCATGGCTTCGGACATATTGTCAAAAGCCTCACCATTACTGGCCACGATACGGTCGCTATACGTCTCCAGCAGGCCATTGAGCCTGTCTTCAGAAAATACGGCCTGTAATTCACGCTGTTTTAATCCTGTAAGGCTGGGCAGGTCATCGGCCTCGATCGGCGCGACAAATTCTCTGACATTATCGCCGAAATTTGTACTGATTGTGCCTGATAAGAAAGGCTTATCGTCAATGAAATGGATTTCTTGCGTGACGATTTCCGCATCAACACCGTTGAAGCTCATTTCGGCAAAAGCCGGATTGTTAATACTATACGAATAATCGCTCACATTGACCCCTGAATACTAAAATCCCTCGTCTATAGGCAGTCTAAAGACAAAGTGTTAAATAGCTTTTAAGGCTATAGTCTTTGCCCGATATGCTTAGTATTGACGGCTAACACAGTGCTGTAATCATTCTCACGGAATTCAGACTTCATTTCAGGAGAGATAGTCGCGATACAGCTTGCAAACTCGTCCAGTTGATTGCCGCTCGGGCGGGGAATGTAGGCGCTGTAGGGCTTGTCCCAATAGTCAGTCGTCACAGTAAAAACAGAATTACCGCTGCGCAGGGCATTAAAGACGGGCAGGGTGTATTCAGGTTTCATCATGCCAATCACAAGCCTGCCATTTGGTGATTTGCCGATCTTGGCCTTGTCTCTGGCATCAAGCCCGTCAAAATTAATGCTCATGTGCTCGATCGTATCAAAGTTATTGGTGTTGCCTTTGCGAACCTTGGCACTGAATTCCACAGTGTTCTGGCCTGTGCTATTCTGCATATAGGATATAACAAGGCTTATCGTGTGCTTGTCATCAACCTGAACAGAGTAATTTGACGTGCAGTGGCTGCCGTTCATCATTTTCAGCTTCTGCCCCATACTGTCTACACGTGCCATCATAGGCACTGAAATATTCGGGGCGGCCATCGCATCCATCATCTCGGCCATGCTGTCCGCACACATTTCGGCAGTCATGCCATCGTTATGTACAATGTCTAGCAGTCCCATAAACATAGCGTCGCTTAAGGCTGTCTGATAAATGACATGATCGATCAAAACACCTTTATCAATGAAATCCACGGCATGAATACGCTTTTTTAAGGCGTTCGTAGCCTGAAATCGATCTTTCGTCCTTTTGATGCGTAGGTTATTAAACAGCGCCTGTTTGTAATCGTCACTAAGATCAGGGTACTGACAGACTTCTATGGCTTTCTTGGCGGACTTAATCGATGCTTTCGGCTCGATTGTGGGCACAACTAACTTTTCCAGCTCGTCAAGTTGGGCCTGCTGCTCCGCCGTTAAGCTGGCATAAGCGTCCTTGTATTGCTTGTCTTTGGCGGATATCGCCGGATCAATACTGATATTCAGTCGCGGATCTTGCGCTTGGGCAATTGTCGCGCTGTTCATGAAGAAAATTAAAAATAGGTACGCAGTGTAAATCTTGTTACGTAAGATAGGCACTGTACTCTCCCCGCATATAATTTTAGTGAGTTGGTAAAGGCTGTGAAGCTTGTTCGTTGGGTGTGTGTTTAACTGCTGGCCCTTTAGGTTCTGTTGGCTTTATTGCCTCCATAATGGCGCGATCCATGGCCGCGCGCACCTTACGGATGGCGCCAAAAATATCTTTGAATTTATCATGTGCACTGATGGTTAAATCATTCAAACGCGCATCAATGCGGATTTGCACAAATTCTTTATCAAACAGGCTTTGCTGTTCTTTTGGCGATAATTTTTTGATCTCGAGAAACTCTGCCTGACGCAAAGGTGTGAAGTATGCGTGTGCGCCTGACACACCGGCAAATCTGATCGTGCCGGCCATATAAGGCTTGTCGTCAACCATGTGCACGCAAGTAGACGTAATCTCGCATTTGCGATCCCTGACAACCGCCTCTACCGCAATGGGTTTATTGAATTTTAAAGTATATTCCGTCACCGCCAATATTTTCCCAATTTATTCTTTAAATCCATTCTACAGGGGTTTTCTTAAATAAATTCTAACGGGCCGCGGATTTTAGCTTTATCCGCGCGGTGCTTTTAGCTATAAACCAAGAATATGGTGAGGGCCTGTAGCTCAGTTGGTTAGAGCGGTCCGCTCATAACGGATTGGTCGCTGGTTCAAGTCCGGCCAGGCCCACCATATAAACCGCTCATATTCAGAGCGTTTTTCATTTAATTCTAATGTGTTATGATCATTTTTTTATAAACAATGGAATTACAATGAATATCAAAGTCATCCTTCTAGGTCTTACTATATTTACTTTTGCGACGTTTGGTTTCGCTGAAAACGTGATCGCACAAGTAACGCAGAAACAGCTCATGGATTACCAAAAAGATGCGGATCTTGCGCGTTTGGAGCATATTCTCTACTGGACAGACTTGATTGAAGAATATCAGCAGAAAACAGGAAGTTTCCCGTTTCAGAACTCTCTGACGTCTAGTAAGCCGGGTTTTGTAAGAATTGTAACCAAAGCACAGCAAGAATATTTTGACCCTCAATCGGATAAATATATCTCCAAAATTGATAACAATGCGCGCGGATCTTTTCAGCAATTCTCAATAGTGGATTTTGTGGCAGAGCTGGAAAAAGGTCTGGGACGAGAAATTGAAGAGAAATACGATATTCAGAACGTGCCTTCGAAAACGACCATTGGCTATAACTACTTCGTAACAGAAGATGGCTATCTGGTGTGGGTGCCTTGTATCACGTGTGGCGTAACACCCGTTTCAACGCTGCTGCTTGATGGATACACGCCCACAGTGAACATAGCGTCCGAGGGCATGGTCGGTAGTGTGACAAAAGCCTATACAAGAGACGATATGATAGCGCATCCGATTTTTAAAGACTGGATGGCGCGCGGATATATCAAAGAGGGCTACGTTAGACACGTAGAACAGCAAAACGCTCGTGATTCTAAAGCGAGCCCCTAAAATAAATTTTAAGGCGTGTAATCGATACAAGCTGCTGTCGGGGCATTCGCTGCGGGGGTCTCGCGCAGGCATAGCTGGCTTGTTTCTGTGTTGTAATATACCGCGTTACTGTTAAACGCATCGATCGCACGATCTTCGTCCGAAGTTGGCAGGCCGATAACAATCCCTAAACTTATGCCAATAGCCATTCCCATGATGTATTCACTCATAACAGTCTCCTTATATAATTTTTGCTACTAAAGGTAAGATATCAGCTGGATCCGAGAACCATTCTTCGGTTTCCAGTCTGACTTCGTTTCGTTCCAGCCCTAGACGTTGCTCAAGCATTTCCGGTGTGCGGTCCGCGATGGCGGCTGCATGGTCTGCCGTTTCAATAGGCTTGTGGAATAGATAGTCACGGTAGCGCTTTGCCGCTGTGTCTTTGCCCCAGCGCGCAGCTTCGACAGCTTTTTGCAGGGCACTGCTTGCCGCATTGCCGCCAATGATTTTTATGGCCGCCGCATGCGTGAAGGCTGTTGCAAGGTCAAGTGCGATACTGCGTTTGGCATCATCTCTTGATCGTGCAAATTTATTCATTTGCGCGGCAAAATCCGGGGCGGATTGAGCGTACTGAGGCAATACAGATTCCAGATATGGACGCAATTGTCCTTCAACAACCCATTGGTCGTTGAAATCAACACGTGCCGAGACCGGGATTTCATCGGCGCGGTCTTTATATTGATCAAGTTTCAAAGAACTAGGCGGGAATGAAACAACGCTATTGCGTGCGTCACTGGTGTCATCGACTGAATTCGCCGGTAGTTTCCAGTAGGGGCGATAGAATTGAATATCCTCAACCTGTTGACCGTCAGGCGATAGCACAGCTGTAAATGCTATGCGCATTGTACCATCGTAAAACTTGCCGTTATCGGCCATGACCGGCTTTGATCGAATACATTCCTGAACCACGATATTAGGGTCCACATGATCGGCCCAATATGACCCTTCAGGGGATGACCATGATGTGGCCTGATGAAGTTCCGCAACGATATCTTGTCCACTGACCAGCTCGACGCCGCGTCCGATGCTGTCATCGCATGGTTTCATAATGAACTGTGCGTCCGTAACGGTCTGACCATCGTTTACAAGGCTTTGTAAGCGGTTCTGCAATTCGCGTTCCGTCATTTTAGAAGAGCGGGGTACTACAATAGTTTTAGGGTACAGCGCTGCCCATTCATCAGGCGTGGTCACATGTAGATAATCTTTACGCTCGTTTACCGCGCGCCAGCCTAATGTAGCGGAAGTATAGACGGCCTGTTGGGCGCAAACGATGGCCTGCACCAGATAGGGCAGGCTGTCATGAACGCTGTAGGGGGTAACAACCTTAACCTCATGACCGTATTTTTCTGCCAGTCTCTCTTCCAACTTGCGGTGATACGGGAATACCAGATCTTCGCGCATGTTTTTGTTATATGCGCGTTTGAACCCGTCAAAACCTGACGAGTACATATCATTGGTTTCGATGATTTTAACTTTGCCGTCTTCTGTGAGCTTCAGATCAATGGAGGACTCGATCAGAATGGGGAGCCGCGGACGCTCATCACCAAATGCAGGTTTCAAAGGTGCATCAGGGTCTCTGGGATATAAATCGTTGATACCCAGCTTCGTATTAATTGTCCCTTTGTCCGCGCTGGTAAATTGAAGCTGTGGATTCGTCTGTTCTTCAGCGCGTCTGGTTTGTAGGCGCGCATATTTAAGACCATATTCCAGCACATCATCAACATTGCCAAGCTCACGGCTGCCATGCATGAAATTTTGGTAGAACACGCCAGTTTCCGGATCGGCTTTAATGGCCTGTCTGTAATGCTCCAGCGCACCTTCCTTATCACCGAGGCGTGATAGGCATATGCCTCGTAAATTTAAGAAATGCGCCCTTTCTGATTGCTTGCTGATAAGCGTCAGTGCTTGGGCAATGTGATCACGGCAGGCCTCGTATTGGCTCTGATCATACTCATGATGAATAACCATACCCAGCAATTGCGGTTTGATTCTATCTGTTAGTTTATCGCCGTGCTCCTCCAGCAGATGCTTTGCATGGGTGCCTGCTATACCGCGCACGCCAATTTCATGTTCATAAAGGATTTCAACAAAGTCGCGCACATATTGTGGTGCGTTGATTGTGGCTTCACGAATATCGTAAACATTTACATCATGACGCAGCCCATAAATAATATTAGACCAAATCCTGTTTGTGATGTCCTCGTCTTGCGGATATTCGGCCAGCTCTGCAACGTCAAATTCCAGAACACCCTTAATATCACCCTCTTGCAGCATGAGCCCCAACAGGCGCTCTTTATTTTTAATATCCTCAGGGTCGTATTCTAGTGCTTGGTCAATCGCGCTGCGTGCGGCCTCCAGCCTATGCATAAAGCCATAGCAGTCATATAGCATTTCACATGATTCTTTTCCTAGCTCAGGATCCTCGCGTAAACGTTCATAGAGCGGGGCAGCTTCGGTGTAGATCTCGGCACGGAAATATATATTCGCGAGAGAGAATACAGTATCGGGATTTTCATGACTGTGCTCGACGGCTAGTTTGCCGGCGGTAATCGCATCATCCAATCTATCTTCACCGGCAGAGCGATAAGCCATATATGACCAAAGCTCGCTAAGCGTCATGGATTTCAAGAAGGCGCCTTGTATGGCGGTAAACTCTTCTTCTGACATATCCAGAATAGTTTGAGCGGTTTTGTTTTGGGTTGTATCCATGGTTCCGTCCCTGAATTTTTGAATGCAGATAATTACCATAATAAATGAGCGGGGCGCAAGTTTTTATGAAAACAGAGGGTGGGCATAAAAAGTTTGACATTCCCCCAGAAATCCATATATTACGCGCTATTCCCGAAAAGAGGGGCGCATATGCTTTGTAAAAAGCGCGTTTCCGTTGATTGAGAAACATCAATACATGGTTGGATATCGGGACAAAAACGAAAAGAAGGAAAAAACACTATGAGTGAGAAGAAGCGTCCTAGCGCTAAGTACAAAATTGACCGCCGCCTGGGTTGTAACCTGTGGGGCCGTCCAAAATCCCCTTATAACAAGCGTCAAACTGCACCTGGCCAGCACGGTCAGCGTCGTGGCAAAATGTCCGACTACGGTCTGCAGTTGATGGCCAAGCAAAAGCTGAAAGGCCACTACGCTAACATCGGTGAAAAACAGTTCCGTCGTTACTTCGCGGAAGCCAGCCGTCTGCGCGGCGATACAGGTCAAAACCTGATCGGCCTGCTGGAGCGTCGCCTGGATGCCGTTATCTACCGTTGTAAATTCGTACCAACAATCTTTGCTGCACGTCAGTTTGTAAGCCACAAGCATATTCTGGTTAACGGCAAATGCGTAAACATCCCGTCTTACCAAGTTAAGCCTGGTGATGTTATCGAGATTAAAGAAGCTTCACGTCAATTGGCTCTGGTTCAGCAAGCTGAAGAAGATCCATCACGTGATACTCCTGAGTACATCGAAGTTGATGCGAAAGCACGTAAAGCAACATTCCTGCGCACTCCAAAGCTGGAAGATGTTCCTTTCGCAACACAGATGGAACCACAGCTGATCGTGGAATACTACTCACGTTAATCGCTGGTTTTATACAGAATTCAAAAGCGCCTTTCGGGGCGCTTTTTTTATGCCTTGAAAAAAGGTCTTGCAAATAGCATAAATCTGTATTATCAAACTAATACACTAACACGATATAAAAACAAATTAGTGGCGAGTTGAACTAAACAGGGAACAGATATTTGTCGGTATCAGGCAACTGAACGGGAGCGCCGACAAACACTAAACACGTAATGAAGGATAGAGCCATGGAAACCATCGATCTGATCAAGCAAGTAAGTGCTGCGGCCAGAAAAGAGTTCAGAGCGCGCGTGCAAGCGTCAGGTCTGGAGCTCGCACGCGATAACGGTGACTCTGTCCTTATTACGGGTTGGGGCAATGCCGGTAAGAATATCGGCGAAACGCTTGAGAAGTCAGGTCTGGAGTGGGAGCCTGTTGGGAACGGCGCTTACAGAGCTTGTGCCTTTCCGTTAGTGCAACGTTCTGTTTCAGAAGCTCTGCAGCAGAAGCCTCTTTCTATTTGAAATCAATAATTTATTCGAATTTCTTTGACTCGGGACTCTAGATCTGTCATTGTCCGCTCGAGTTTGACTATGCTCTCTATGAGACAGAGCTTACAGAAAAGCACCTTTCTATTGGGTGCGTGAAGATAAAACCCTCACTTTTTTCCGCAAAGTTCACATTTATAGTCATCGCCTATCAGGCTCGAAACGCCCTTACACAGTGTGGGGTGAAAATTTGAACATGCATTTACAAAGGAAAAAGTCATGGCTACAGGTACAGTAAAATGGTTTAACGACCAAAAAGGTTTTGGATTTATCGCTCCTAGCGAAGGCGGCGACGATGTGTTTGTACATATCAGTGCTGTTAACAAATCAGGCATGCAGACTCTGCGTGAAAACCAAAAAGTAAGCTACGAGATCGAAAAAGATCCTAAGCGCGGCAAAACGAACGCTGTAAATCTTCAAGACGCTGCATAATTATTGCACTGCTTATCGCTAACGTTGTGGGCTCCTTGGGCGCACAACGATAACGCTTATGTAATAACGTATTCTACACGAAAGAAGAATCATGAAAAATTTTCAAGGCTTCGGCCTAAATCCTGCGCTTAGCGCATCTCTGGAGCGTATGAACTATACGCAACCGACACCTATTCAGGCACAGGCGATCCCGTTAGCGCTGGAAGGCCGCGACATTATGGGGTCAGCACAAACAGGTACGGGTAAGACAGCTGCTTTTGCTATTCCTGTCGTTGAAATGCTGATGACTACAGATGTCGATTGTGCGCTGATCCTGACACCAACACGCGAACTGGGTAAGCAGGTCATGGATATCATGCACCAGCTCTTAGGTCCTAAATCAGGCGTTAAAACAGCGTTTCTGATCGGTGGTGAGCCGATGGGTAAACAGATTAATGCATTGAGCCGTCGTCCACGTCTTGTTGTCGGTACGCCTGGGCGTATCAATGACCATCTGGAGCGCGGCAATCTGTATCTGGAAGAAACAACGCTGCTGGTACTGGACGAAACTGACCGTATGCTTGATATGGGCTTCAGTGTTCAGCTGGATCGTATTTTCAAATATCTGCCAAATGAGCGTCAGACATTGATGTTCTCGGCAACACTGCCTAAGAACATTTTGAAGCTTTCAGAACAATATATGAATAATCCTGAGCGTGTAGCCGTCGGATCTACAACTGACCCGTCAAAGAACATCAAACAGGAAATCATTCGTCTGGACGAAAACTCCAAATACGACGAATTGGTGAACCAGTTGGATAAGCGTAGTGGCTCAGTAATTGTATTCGTGAAAACACGCCACAACACTGAAAAGCTGGCCAAGCGTCTGAGCCAAGAAGGCTATGATGCCGAAGCTATCCATGGCGAATTGCGTCAAAGCCGTCGTGATCGCGTGATCCGTGATTTTAGAAGTCAAAAATACCGCATTCTTGTGGCAACTGATGTGGCTGCACGCGGTATCGATATTCCACATATCGAGCACGTAATTAACTATGACCTGCCTCAGGTTGCCGAAGACTATATCCACCGTATTGGCCGTACAGCCCGTGCCGGTGCTGAAGGGGAGGCGCTATGCCTGATTTCTCCACAGGATGGTCGCAAATGGCATGCGATTGAACAGCTGATTGACCCAAGCAAGAAGTCATCTGCAAGTGTCCGTCCGTTAGGTGGTAAAGGCCGTAAGTCAAACTCACGTGGCGGTGCAGGCTTTAAAGGCCGCGGTGGCAGAGGCGGCGAAGGCTTTAAGGCGCGCGTAGCCAAGGGCGAAAACCCATACAGTAACAATCGCAAAAAAGGCCTTGTAAAAGCACGTCCGGCAAGAGACGAAGCCGCACAAGGTGAGGGTCGCAAGAGTGATCGTCGTAACAACGAAAAACGCCATAGCGAAGGTCGTTACAATGATAACCGTCAAAGCGATAACCGTAAGAACGAAAGAGGCGATAAGCGCAGAAGTGAAGGCTTTAAAGGGCGTCCATCCAGAGATGAGAACGCTCAGGCGCCAAGCCGCAAGCATAGCAGCGGTCCTAAGAAGCCATTCGCCAAAGGTGATAAGCCAAAGAACGACAGATACAAGTCCGAAGGCGGTAAGGGCGGCAATCCTAAAGGTGGTGAAGGCTTTAGAACCAGACCATCTAAAGGCGGTGCGCCAAAAGGTGGCGCCAAGAAGTTCGGCGCTAAAGGCGGAAAACCTGCTATGGGTAAAGGTGCCGGCAAAAAGCAATTTGCAGGCAAAGGCCATAAGCGCTCAGCTGCATAAGCTTTAAATCTAAGTTATATCCCGTAAGCCTCCGATCTTTATTGACGTTTCGCAGGCTTACGGCGATGATAGTGGCTGAGTTTGCTTTTACGCGGAGGCCGCTATAAATCCTTTCAAATCCAAAATCTTTATGATGGCACTGGCATTAACGATGACCGCTTGTGCGACGACAACACCACCGAAATCGAAGGCACAGCCCGAGCACGTTGATCATTCGTTACGTCTGGAAAGGCTGATAGAGCTAACGGATTACAGTGAACGCGTTTATGCTTACCACGAATTTTGTGTAACAGACGGCACGCCGATAGATCCGCGCTTCGAAGATAACTTCAAAATTACTGTAAACTTGCTGTTTGATGAGTTTATCAAGTCTTTACGCTGGGATCCTGCTTATGCGCAGTCACAGATTAAAGAACGTCGTAAGAATCTGCAGAATCAGCTGAAAGCGCATTACGCCTCATCGGGCTGCAGTAGTCCCGAAGCTAACGAAGCGAAGGAATATTACCGTATTCTGAGTAATCAGAGCAGGGATAGCATTGAGGATTATATTACAGGCGCGAAAGAAAAGCCTGCTAAGGCGTCTACGAGCGTTCCTTCTTACCAGTCAGAGCGCTGATGATACCGTGAAATGTGCGGACTTCCTGTTCGGTCATTTCACTGCGAATGAACATATTTTTCAAATTGCGCACCATGGATGGCTTCATAGCTTCATCGCGGAAAAAGCGGTGGTTGTCCAGCTCGCTCATTAATCTTTCAAGAAAGTTATCGACCTCTCCATGGGCGGCAATATCCGTTTTGCCTGTGGGTAGGGCGCGCTCTGGCGCTTCATATTGCATCTGAGACCATTCATAAGCGAGCAATAACACACCTTGCGCAAGGTTCAGGGACGAAAACTCGGGGTTTAGCGGTATTGTGACAATCGCATGGGCGAGGGCAACATCCTCGTTTTCCAGGCCTGTACGTTCTGCGCCGAACATCAGGCCGATCTTCTGGCCGTCTTGTGCGCGCTTGACCATATCCTGAGCGGCGCTTTTGGCGGTCAGGACAGGCTTGATCATATCGCGGGGGCGGGCGGTTGTCGCATAAACGTAATGGCAGTCTTTCAGCGCATCCTCTGTGTTCTCGAACACTTGGACAGGGGGCATGATATCAAACGCACCTGACGCATTCGCTGTGGCCACGGCACTCGGCCAGCCATCGCGCGGATTAACAAGGCGCATATCCGTTAAGCCGCAATTCAGCATGGCGCGCGCGCAAGCACCGATATTCTCGCCCATCTGTGAATTGACTAATATGACAGCAGGTTTGTTATCCATGTCGCGGTTATAAACGATATCCTTGGGAATTCCCAAGTTTTATATTGAAAAAACGTAGTTTCCATAGTATGGTATTGCCAATAATCGAACTGGGAAAATGAGTATGGCTGGGAACAAAACCCTCAATGGTTTACGTATGAAGCTCTTGCAAGGCCGCAAGGTCGAGCGCGGCTACACAATGGATTCAGGTAACTGTAAGCGCCGCGATGATGGCTTTGCCGTCGAAAAGCATAAAGATGGCAGCTGGACAGTGAAGATCAGCATCGCTGATGTAGCGGCGTTTGTGCCTATAAACTGCTCTGTTAATAATACGGCCATGAAGCAAGCCTTGAACGGCAATGATAACTACTTGCCATTTAATCTGGTAACGAAAGCTATCAGTCTTGATAAAGGCAGACAAACGCCCGCCATCACCTATACGGTGCGACTCGATTCAAATTTCGAAATTACAGATTACAGTGTGGCGCGTACAGCGTTCGAGCCCATTCAGGCAATTACCTATAAGCAATATTCTAAAGGTGTGCATGAACACACAGATCTTTGGAAAGAGCTTGCGACAGGTATTGAAAGAAAGCGCTTTGATAAGCGTGTATCAACACTGCGTGAAGCCTTTGAAAGAGCAGGCGCGAGCACAAGCATCGATCTGGAAGGTAAATTTAATGGCCGTTCCGGCATCGTAGAGCAAATGCAGTATCTGGCGCGCCGCGTAACAGGCTCGTTATTCCTGCACGCAGGTCATCCTGCCTTCTACGTTAAGCATACGCCAGCTGTTGATATTCGCGGCGGTGTGCACGAATTGCGAACGAATGTGTTCCGTAGCCTGAAGGCAGTCACAGAAGCGGCGTATAATCACGAAGATTACAACGTGGACGCGTCATCTCCGATCCGTCGTTACGATGATTTGATGATGCAGCGTAATTTGGCGGCGATCATTGAAGGTAAACCATTACCTTATGACGCAGCAGCACTGAAAGAGCTACGTGATTTCAGCCGCTATGCCAGTCGTGCTTCGGACAGAAAGCTATGCTTGGCTTTCAATCAGGAAGACTATTCTCCGGACGTACCTCGTATTGTGCGTAGAGGCGATACAGAAAAGCTGAAGCCTGCTGTAAGCAACCATAAGCGTCTTACAGATCTGTTTGCAAAACACTCTGCACAGGCCCCCGAGATCATTAGCGCGACTGTATATCATGGGGCGACGAAAATCGCACTGGATGTAGCCGCCGTCATCGATCCTAAAGATGAACAAATCTTGGGTATGGGC
>LWDU01039601.1_pt1 | contig 26377 bp, 23 predicted proteins | sample 727161 | NCBI WGS metagenome assembly LWDU01 (sample SAMN04566230, study PRJNA314399) | hydrothermal vent metagenome | isolation source: deep sea hydrothermal plume seawater | place: Mexico: Gulf of California, Guaymas Basin | collected 2004-07-11
GTCCGAATATCACAGTCCGATTATTACCGGTTTTCGCGATCCGCAACATATGGACTATACTTTTCAGACATTTTACGATCGTTTGAAGGCGCAGGGTTTTGTGATTTATCCGGGTAAGGTTACAGGGGTTGATTCTTTTCGCATTGGAACGATTGGCCATGTTTTTCCGAAGGATATTGATCGTTTGATTGTCGCGGTTGAGGCTTCGATGTATTGGGCTTGAAGTGATAGTTAAGGCTACGAGGGGGACGGTCTGGTCGAGGGGAGGCACCTTCGCTCGACCGGACCGTCAGCACCGAGCTTAAGCGAATAATTTTTATTATAACGAAAGGCAGATAAGTTCACATGCTCAGTTCGATCAGATCGAATCATTCAAAGCCGACGGCCATTTAATTCTGCCCAGCTTTGTCTCCTGCGAACAGATACAAGCATGGCGCGACCAGTTTTGGGGCCATCTCGATTGCACTATTGATGAGCCGGAAAAATGGCCGGAAAAGGTCCAAGATTTCAAGCCGGATCCGATCTTCGGGGACCTACCGGAATTGCAGTCGCTTGCCGGGCAAGTGGGCGGCGGCCATTTCAAGGGCGGTGGTTGCGGAGTGGCGGTGCGTTGGCCGCAAACAGGGGAAGAGTGGGCGATGCCGGAATCTGGGCATTTGGACGGTTATCCGGGTGAGGGTTGTCAGGCCGTTTTGCTGGTTGGCGCGACCACCTATCTCTACGATACCGAACCTGGAGGTGGCAATTACGTTTATTGGCCGGCCAGTCATAATCTGGCGCATCGTTATTTCCGCCAATACCCTGACCGGATCGAAGGGACCTTCCGCGAGACGCCGGAGTGGGATGAGCGTGGTTGGGGAATTTTTTCGGATGATGGCCCCGAACCAGCGCGTGAATTTGTCGCGCGGGCGGGGGATGTTATTTTGTGGCACGGTTGGCTGTGCCACAGTGGTTCGTCGAATCTCAATAAGTTGCCGAGGATCGGTTTTTTCGCGCGCTGGACCCATGAGGACGATGCCATGGTCCGCGAGGCGATACCGGAAGACCCGTGGCACCATTGGGCAATTTGAGCATAGTTGCCGGGATCGTTTAGCGTTTATTATTTATTTGCAAAAATCGAACGAATCTAACGGAGGTTGCATAGCGTGAGCACGGACAAGAATGAGGAATTTTCCGCGGTGGCGTATACCGCGCCAGAAAACTTGGTGCAGGAGTTCGCCAGCCGGGGGCTGGTGGTATTGGCTCCGGAGGACCTGGGTGGGAGAAGGCAGCCCACGACGCGAAGGAGCGGGTGACACCCAGCGGCGTACCCGCGGTACTCGAATTGCTCAATGCGCCTGGGCTCGTTGATGCCTGTAATAAGCTGGCCGGCGAACATTGGGCGATCGTGCCTTTCACCCACAACGCGTCGTTTACCAGCGGTGGTCGCGACCAGCACTGGCACAAGGACGACAATGGCCCGTATAATAGCAGGAAACAACGCCACCACCAGGCCGTGCAGATCGAGATGCTGTACTATCCGCAGGACGTGCTCGAGGATATGGGGCCGACCGCGACGGTGCCCTTTTCGCAATATTGGACGAATAACCACGAAGAAAACCACGACAATTTCGCCGGTGCGGATCATCTCGATTTCGAATATCAACTCGACGGTATGGAGCGCGAGCCGATCAGCAGCTCTGATTCTAAATACGACGCAAAGGATATCGTCAACCGCAACACGGCGCACGATATTCGGATGCGGGACGCAGTGACCAATACTGGGTGGCCGTTGGTGCGTTCGATGGAGGCCGGGCCGTTGCGCGCGGGCAGTGTCGTGTTCTATTCGCATAATACCTATCACCGGGGTAACCACCGCCGCGACGATTGGCGCACTTGGCAGGGCAATCCGCGCTTTATGTGGCGTTTCTGGATTTATCGCACGAGCGACCCGGTCGCGCCGGTCGATGAACCGGCCGAGGTCAATTGGCCGGGCTTGGGTGTGGATCCATTGAGTAAGATCGACTTGTCAGGGGCTGGAGATGATGTGACTTCGGTTTGGCGCTATCATCATTATTGGATGCAAACGGGCAAGACGCCGCCACCGCGTCCGGAAGTTGCGGCACTAGAGACTGCAGAGCGGACGGCCGAAGCGGACCGCTTGTTCGAGCAGTTGCATAGGAAGGGCAATGAAGCCGAGCCGATGCGTATTGGTGCGGCTTATAAACTGGCTTCAATCGGCGATACGGCACTGGCCATCGAGCATCTCGGCCAGGCGCTATATACCGATCGCGAAAGCGTGCGCCGGGCGGCGACATACGGTCTGATTGCCGTCGGAGAAGAGGCGACGGATACCTTTTTAAAAGCGGCTAAATCGCCGATCAGGTGGGTGCGCAAGGCGGGTGTCTACGGCCTTGGTGATGCCAGTCAGTTAAGCAAGGAAGTATTAGAAGTGGTGGCGATGCGTCTGAGGGAAGATTCGTCGGTCTATGTGCGTTCGGTCGCCGCTGGGACTCTCGGGTGTTTGGGGCGCCGTGCGATCTCGACTGGGATCGGCAAAGACTTGATCCCCGCGTGCCTCGACGCGCTCGTAGAGAGCCTGGGCGGCGAGCAGAATAGGCTGGCGATGGATCTTGTTCAGGGTCGCAGTATCAAATTCGCACGGCCCACCGACGATTGCGACGTGTGCGAAGGCAATGGTGTCGACTTCGATCATGCGCGTTTTAAGAAGGTGCGCTCGGCGGTGCGTGAGAACGCGCTGTGGTCGATCGTCATTCTGTGCTCGCACGGCGCGCAAGTCACCGGCGCGTCCTTCGATTCGACCATCACGGCTTTGCGGGAGGTTATTCGCACCGACGAAAACGCGATTAGCGTCGGTTTCGCGATGGACGCGCTGAACCGTCTGGCTAATCTGGGAGAGGGGGCCGGCGACTTGCGGGCGAATCTACTGCCGATGCTTAGGGAATCGCCCATTCAAGCTTGGGAAGCGTTGGTCCGAGGCGGTCTGGGGGTAGACGCTTTGGCTGAGATCAAAGCGGGTGAATGACCCAGTCGATCTAGCACCCAGTTGATATAAGGTAGCGAATAACGTGCGCCTGGTCTCTTATGCGAAATACCTTCGCACGAAGGGCCAGGCGCCGTCTTTGTAGTAGCGGTGCCCGCCCTCACCGATATAGAGCTGGCAGTGCTCTTCGGCGCCGGCAGCTGCATAGATCAACTGCAGTTTTTCATAGGCGTATTCGACCTGGTCGATGGGGAAAATCGGGTCGGTTTTGCCGGCGATGGCGTTAAAGGGCCGTGGTGCGATCAGCCCGGCCACGTCATACATTTCGCCGAGGCGCAGGATGCCCGGGACATAATTGCAGTCGCAGTGGTTAATCGTGCCGAGACTGCCTGCGAAGGTGCAGAAATAACAGCCCGGCATTGCTAGCGAAATGCGCGTGTCGCAGGCGGCGGCGAATACTGTGATGGTGCCGCCGCCGGAATTTCCGGTCATCGCGATACGCTCGGGGTCGATAGGTAACTCGGCGCTGGCCCAGTCGATCAGGCAGCCCATATCCCAAACGCGCTCGCCGATCGGCGTGCGCCCGGCCAGCAAGCCGTGTCTGAGCTGGATCTGGCACGAGTGCACCTTGTCGGTCTCGCGATCTTTTTGGGTTCGCGTTTCGCCGAAGGCGCGCGTAGTCGGTGCGATGGCGATATAGCCTTCGCGCACGGCCTGCACGCCGATATCGCGTTCGCCCTCTGCGATCTCGGCGGCCTCTTGGTCGGTTTTGGCGATGCCGACGTAGATATGCGGATAATTGTGACCGTGTGGGATGATAACGAGCGGTACGGGTTCGGTGATTTGGAGCGGGCGCAATAAGTAGAAGGGCAGCGGCACGGTGGGTTCGACCCACAGGTGCCAGGTTTCGCGGATATAGTCGCCCATGTCTTCGGTGGAGCGCAGTTCCGCCGTCGGTTGGTGGTCTGCCAGGTCTACTTCGAGGTTGTCTAAACCGAGGATCTGGCGCAACCGGGGGCGGAAGGCGGCCTGCCATGCGGCGAGGTCTTTGGCCGACTCGACGTTAAAGGCAAATTCGGGGGTGAAGGCGCGGTAGGTCGCGGCGAAGTGTTGGGCCGAGTCGTACATGGTGGATCCTTTCGGGTGGCACTGGAAGGTGCTGGCTGTAATTGGTTTTAAAGAAGCGGAAGTTTATGTTGGCGTCAATGGTTTTGCTTGGGAGCTAATGTTGGCGGATCGGCTTGGGTGGGTCCGGTTGTGGGGTGCGTCTCCGGGGGCCTTATTTAAAATACCCAGCGCGGCGACCCCTGCAGCCCCGCACTCATCCGATTACCATTGCAACAAATACCGCAACTCTTCCGGCAACTCTTCGCGCAACTCATCGGCAAAACCGTCGCGGTATTTCGTCTCGCGCAACGCGTTCCACAACTCGGTCGCGGAGGTATCGAAATACGAGGTGAAATAGACGTAGCGCGGCTGGTCGGTGGCGTTGCCCGAGGCGGAGTGCAGGGCCATTGGGTTGAAGATTAGCAAGTCGCCTTCGTTGGGGCAGATTTCGATGCCTCTATCGGTATCGATGCCGGCTACGCCCGCTGGATTGTGTTTGAGCTGGGCCAGTTCTTCGGCCGTGCTCATTTTTGCGCTGGCGGCATAGGTCCGATGGTGCGAGCCCGGCACGATCATAAAAGCCGCTCCGCCCGGCGGTACGGTATTGAGGGCGTGCACCATATGGAAATAGGTCTGGCGCGGGACAGCTTCATAATGGCGCGGGGAGAACGTCCAGTCGATATGCCAGCCGGACGGTCCGTGCGGTGGCGGTTTGGGGTCGGAGCGGATGAGCACTTGTTCGAGTAGGCGCAGTTCCTGCGATTGCAAAAGTTGGGTGGCTAGGGTGCGTATGGGATGGTGGCCGATGAGTTCGGCCATGATTGCGCCGGGGATGGGGTGGCGTAGGACGGCGTGCCAGCGTTTGCGATCCTCGGGCGGTGTATCATCTGGCGGTAATAGTGTATCGATATGGCGACGAAGACTGTGGGTAGTTTGCTGGTTCAGAAAGTCGGGTATTATCGTATAGCCTTCCTGGTCCAATTGCTCGAAGTGCGAATCCGTCATTGTTTTCTGGTCCCGCTAATTGGGTGATCCATTGCCTTCAGGGCAGATAGTTCGCAGATTTTGCGCCATCGATTAATTAGCAAAAATACAAAGGATAACATTCTATGCCCATCAAAGTAGCCATTATCGGCGCCGGCAGCATCGGTTTTACCCGCCGTCTTATGCGCGACATCCTCTCCGTGCCCGAACTCGCCGACAGTGAATTCACCTTCCACGATCTCAATAAACACAATCTCGATATGATCGCCCAGTTGGCCGCGCGCGATATCGAGGCCAATCGGTTGCCGGCCAAACTGAGTGCGACGACGAATCGCCGTCGCGCGTTAGAAGGGGCCGACTATGTGCTGAATACTACGCGCATCGGCGGTCTTAAGGCCTTCGCGCACGATATCGACATCCCACTCAAATATGGCATTGACCAATGCGTCGGCGACACACTTTGCGCCGGTGGTATTATGTACGGCCAGCGCAATATCCCGCAGCTATTGGCTTTTTGCAAGGATATCCGCGAGGTGGCTGCCAATGACGCACTATTTCTCAACTACGCCAATCCGATGGCGATGAATACCTGGGCGGCACTCGAATACGGCGGCGTCAACACCGTCGGTTTGTGTCATGGAGTACAAGGAGGCCATGGGCAGATCTGTCAGGTGATTGAATTGCTGGTTAATAAGGGCAAGAAACCTGGTTCGAGAAACTACAAGACGGTCAGCAAGAAAGACGTCGATATCGTCGCCTCCGGCATTAATCACCAGACGTGGTATGTCAGTGTGCAGTATGAGGGTGAGGATTGGACAGAGCGACTGCTCGAAGGCTTTGAACGGCATCCGCGTTTTAGCGAGACCGAGAAAGTGCGCATCGATATGTTGCGTCGTTTCGGTTATTATAGCACCGAATCGAATGGCCACCTTTCCGAGTATGTGCCCTGGTATCGCAAGCGCCCGCGCGAGATCCGCCGGTGGATTTCACTGGACACTTGGATCAACGGTGAGACCGGCGGTTATTTGCGGGTTTGCACCGAGGGACGCAACTGGTTCGAGACCGATTTTCCGAATTGGATGAAGGCCGAACCACCTGTCTTTAGCTACGATACGCGTTCGGAAGAACACGGCTCGTGGATTATCGAGGCGCTGGAGACCGGCCGTGTTTACCGTGGCCATTTCAATGTGCGCAACGACGGCGTGGTGCCGAACCTGCCGAACGAAGCTATTGTCGAAGTGCCCGGCTATGTCGACAAAAACGGCATGAGCATTCCGCAATTAGAGGACTTGCCGCGTGGCTGTGCGGCGGTTTGCAACCAGTCGATTGCGGTACAGGGTTTGGCCACGGAAGCGGCTGTGCACGGCGATATAGAGCTATTGCGCCAGGCCTTTATGATGGACTCGTTGGTCGGCGCGGTGTGCGACCCGCCGGAGATCTGGCAGATGGTCGATGAGATGCTGGTGGGCCAGGCGGAGTGGTTGCCACAGTATAAGAAAGAGATTGCACGGGCGAAGAAGCGCCTGGCCGGGGCGAAGAGACTCGGCACCAAGAGCACGAAGGGCGCGGCCCGACTCGGCACCAAGAGCGTGGCGCAGATGAAGAAAAATGCGGCGGCCGCGCGCAAAATAGCCGATGCGGCGGATAAGGGTAATTTGTTGGGGAAAAAGTGAAGAAGAGGGGGTGGATATTCGCTACAAAGAGCGGTTACAAACCGCGCTTGATCTCTTCACTGAGATTACCCGATGGATTGATAATAGGCCTCTGCTAACCGGGGTTGTATTGGCAATTTGCCTGAAAAGATTTAAGATCTAAATAGTACTCAGTACGAAACATTCAACTATGAAGGAGCTCAACCTGATACGCTATTGCAGTGTTTTATCTATTGTCCTCGCGGCGTTTGCTGCCGAAGCGCAGTCGGTTGACGCCCGATTGGTGGCCGATGCGAAAAAAGGTGAATGGACGCTCTTCGTCATCCCCGATACGCAGCACTATTCGCAAAACCGGAGTTATGCGCCCATCGCTTATATGAATACGGCCTTCGCCTGGTTGCTTGACACGCGCGACCAGCTCAATATCAAGTTCGTACAGGGCTTGGGCGATATAACCGAAAGCAGCAGCAACGCCAGCGAGTGGAATAGGGCGAGTGCCGCTTGGAATAAACTCTACGGGCAGATTCCCTTTGCGGTAAACCAGGGCAACCACGACAGTATCCTCTCGATTAATAAATACTTCCCCGTTGAAAACTTCTCCGACGAACCTTGGTGGGGCGGCAGTTATCAGGGCATTCACAATTCGTATCAGAAATTCAATTTTTACGGAGAAGATTTTCTATTTGTGAATATCCAGTCGCACGATCCCTGGGGCACCGATAATCCGGGTGCGCGCCAATGGGCTAACGACGTTATCGCCGCACACCCTAATCACAAGGTGTTACTCGGGACCCACGATACGTTGGAGACCAGCACCATCAAAAGAGATATTCTCAACAAGCACGATAATATCGTGATGTCGAATGCGGGCCATAGCTGTGCGCGTGAGGTGCGTTTTAAAACCTTTGGTCCCGAGGGCAGCGTGGCGGAAAATTTTGTCGTCGATTATCAATGCGATAGCCAGGAAACGATGTTGCTGCGCTATTATGTGTTTAAGCCTCTCGAAGACGCGGTATTTTATTATACGTATTCGCCGATCACAGATACTTTCGAAGGCGATACGAGTTCGCAGGGATCCTTCGCTCTGGAAATGCGCGCTGAGATTGGTACCGCGGTTGAGGAAAGTTCCTGGGGGCGAGTGAAAGCCGGTTCCCAGACGCGTGGATCGGCGGCCTTCGGCTATTGATCCGGAAGACGGCGCGATAGAGGCCGCGGGCAGCGAGGGCAATCGGCTACCGTATGGTCTCGGCGGGTCGAGACCATACGGTGACCAAGATTGCTTGGCGTTACTGCGACAATTCTTCCACCGCCTGCAAGGCCGCGTGGATATAGCCGTAGGTATAGGCGAAACCGACCTTACCGGATTCGGGCCCGCCGATGCCGGGCACGTGGTCGGGCATGATCATGTACTTGTAGCCGACGTCCTTGTAGACTTTCAGCGCCCGGATCATATGGATATCGCCCTCGTCGGGAAAGACCTCGACGAAATTACCCAAACCGCCCTTGATATTGCGGAAATGCACGTTGAAGATCTTTTTGCGCTCGCCGAAATAGCGGATGACGTCGAAGATTTCTTCGCTCGGGTTTTCTAAAGACTCGGACATGCAGCCCTGGCAGAAGTTGAGGCCATTGTAGGGGCTGTCGTAGAGTTCGATTAGTTTTTTGAAACCGTCGACCATGCCCAACGGGCGGGCGACGCCTCTATACGTATTACCGACGCCTATACCCGGGTCCGAAGGATGACAGGCCATCTGCACCTTGTATTCTTCGGCGACGGGTATGATCTCCTGCAGCCAGTGGTTGATGCGTTCCCACATTTCGTCTTCGTCGGCGGGGCCGTCCTCGAACTCGGTGGCCGATTGGTCCAGTTTGTCCAGTTCGAAGGTCGACACGGTCGCGCCGCCGCGTCCCGTTTTTGACGGCGTGCGCAGGTGTCCCAAGATTGTGATATTGTAGTTCAGGCCGCGTATTCCGGCCTCGCCGGCCATGCGCACGGTTTCTTTCATCCAGTCGATCTGGCGGTCGCGCTCGTCGCTCGGCTTGAGGAAGATTGCGCCGGCCTCGTTGTCGTAGGCGCTGCGCGAGCCCAAGGGGATATGCAGCATTTCCAGGCTGATGCCGTGCTTGGCCCACCGCTCTTTAAGCGCCACTAACGCGTCCGTTGTCCAGTCTTTCCAGGCTTCGACGGGTGTTTGGTCGACGTTGATGACACCGAGTTGCGACAGGACCTGTATCTCCTCGTCCGTCTGGTGGCCGAATTGCGATCCAATATACATGATATTTCCTCCAAATGGTTGATAGGCGAGTCGGTTCAGGTTTACACGGTATCTATCTAGTAATCGGCTGTCAAATCGCTATTTATAATAGATCGTCTAGTGCCTCGGCGCGTTGGATGCCGCCGCGCCAATTTCCCTTCGAGTCGTCTAAACCCCATCTCGACCAGATGCAGGACAAAATAACCCCCCATTTGATGACGCGATCGGGCGGCATGCGCAATTCTTCTATCATGATATTGATGCGGCGTATGGCGATTTCGTCCAGGTCCTGTCCTGCGCAGGATTCTTCGGGGCAGTTAGCTAAAAATGCGCCGACTTCATAACCAGGGTCGCCATAATAGCCTTTGGGGTCGATGGTGAGCCAGGGCTCGCGTGTGGCGCTTATGATATTGTAATGGTGGAGGTCGGCGTGTAGTAGCACGGTTTGTCTGCTCGTTTCCATAAGTTCTTTATAGAGCATTTCCGCGCGTACGGCCCACTTTTCCGGGAAGACGCCGGTGGTGCCGCCGTTTTGTTTTCGCAGGCGTTCAAAGCCCTCTATTTCGCAATCTGTAGAGCGAAAATTGTGTTTGTCGGGCAGCGGTCGCCAGAATCCTTGCATCATATGACAGGCCACGCGCGTATTCTCTTCGTCGTCCGGATTGACGGACAGTGGCACGCCGGGGCGCGCCCGTTCGATCATGATGGTGCCTAGTGAATCATCATGGCCTAGGAGTTTGACGGTGCTGCCGCCATCGCATAATTGCAGCGCTGGGCCTTCTTGTAACTCCGCGCAGATGGGCGGGGGCACGCATTTGAGTATCACTTCCTCACCGTCTGGTCGGGTGGCCGGGGTGATATAGCCGAAGGACATCTGCGCATAGTCTTCGCTCAGCGGCGCTTCGATGCGAAGGGTCCATTTCTTTGCGCACGCTGTAATGATGGCCGGTAGTTCGGTGAGCCAGTCGGCCCACTTTTTGTTCTGTGCCAGGCTTTCTGGAATTTGCACGGGTATCGACATGGTGATGCGCCTTTCGTGTAGCCCGGCTTTTTAAAGCGGATAGTGCGTATTTTTTACGGAACGCGCATCGGGCTATATTCTTTTATAAGTTGCGTTTACCGATAGTCAGTTACAAGAGGTTTCTTCGCATGGAGCCTTGCTTGCAACATATAAGCAATATACAATTATGGAAAGCTCAAGTGAGCATATGCCCAAAGCAGATTGGGGCAAATAAAAGCAGAGGACATCGATGTCGGCTCTACACTTGGACGCGGGCTAAGCCGCCCACTTTATCCCAAACGGATCCCCCCCAGCGGTGGTCGACTCGGCCGTCCCTGCCTTGTGGGCGCGATGGGCTGTCTCCTAATGACCCGTCTGACTGGCCCGGCACCATCACCTCCAATACCACACCACGCCGGTGCTTAGCTTCTGCACGAAAAGTGGTAGCCCTGAAAGTGTACTGCGCTTAACAACGGCCCTATGGCTCGCTTTCGCTGCCGCCATTCGGTTTTGCGCCCAACCGCTACGTGGTTCAGGAGGGGCCAAACACGTAGAGAGTGAAATAGCCGTAGGTGGAAGATCCCTACTTCTCCTAACCTTGTAGAAAGGTATTTTCATGCCCACCGAGATTTTCCTGCAGTCGCCCTTAGATATGCATATTCACCTCCGCGAGGGCGCGATGCTCGATTTGGTAGCGCCGCTATCGGCGGAGACTTTCGCCGGAGGGGTTATTATGCCCAATCTGGTGCCGCCGGTGGCGGACCTAGAACGGCTGGAATGGTATATGGGCGAAGTGCGGCGCGCGGTCGGTGAGCATATTTTTACGCCCTATATGGCTTTGTTTTTTCGCAACTACAGCGAGGCCGATTTGGCGGCGGTGAGGGAGCATATCATCGGCATTAAGCTCTATCCGGAGGGGGTAACGACCAATAGCGAGGGCGGCGTAAAATCGCTGAGCGATGCCGAGCAGACGATGGCGATGATGCAGGATATGGACATACCCCTGTTGGTGCACGGCGAGGTGCCGGAGAGTTTTGTTATGGACCGCGAAAGCGATTTCTTGCCAATCTACGACGAATTGGCGCAGAAGTTTCCCCGGTTGAAAATTATAATGGAGCATATTACGACGGCGGCAGCGGTAAAATTACTCGACCGCTACGAGAATGTACACGCGACGGTGACCTTGCAGCATTTGCTGATTACGTTGGATGATGTCGCTGGTGGGTTGTTGAACCCGCACCTGTTCTGCAAACCGATTGCTAAACGTCCCGAGGACCGCGATGCACTATTACACGCGGCGTTGACGGCGCATCCGAAACTGATGTTCGGCAGTGATTCCGCGCCACATCCCCTCGAGAAGAAGGAATGTTGCGGTTGTGCGGCGGGGGTATTTACCGCGCCGGTGGCGCTGGCGATGTTGGCCGAGCTTTTTGATGCGCATGACGCGCTCGATAAGCTGCAGGCCTTTGTTTCGGGCAATGCCCAAAGCATATACGGCCTGAGGCCACCGGCAAAGACGGTGCATTTGCTCAAGGAGCCCTGCACGGTGCCGGCGAAGTATGGCGATGTCGTGCCAATTCGCTCGGGCGGCGAGATTGGCTGGCGTGTTGTCTGAGCAATCTGCTGGCGATGATGCGCTGCCGCGTCGTCGGGTGCGCTATCGCGGTAGTCACCCGAGGAGTTACGACGAGAAATACAAAGAGCGTGATCTATCGGCGCACCCCGACTTGCAAGCCCGCTTGCATGCGAAAGGTCAGACGCCGGCCGGAATGCATATCCCTGTATTGGCCGCGGAGGTTATTGAGGTGTTGGCACCGCGCCCTGGCGAAGTAGTGGCCGACTGCACGGTGGGCTATGGCGGACACGCATTAGAGTTTATGCGGCGGCTTGGTCCGACGGGCCAGCTAGTCGGCTTTGATGTAGACCAGGATGAATTGGTGAAAACCGGTCAGCGCTTAAACCAAGAGTCGACACCGGTTAGCCTCCATCACAGCAATTTTGCGGGTTTGGCTAAGGTATTGGGTCCGGAAGGATTGCAGGGCTATGATATAATTTTCGCTGATCTCGGGGTCTCCAGCATGCAGATCGACAATCCACAGCGCGGCATCAGCTACCGTCACGAAGGCCCCTTAGATATGCGCTTGGACAAACGCTTACAGCAGACCGCCGCCGATTTGCTGGCGCAGTTGTCGGAGCAAGAATTAGCCGAGGCTTTTAGCGAACTCGCCGATGAGCCGGACAGTGAGGAAATTGCCCGGTGCATAGTCGAGCAGCGTACGGTGACGGCTATCGAACGGACATCGCAATTGACCGAATTACTGATGGAGGTTAAGGGGGTTACGGCGAGCCAATGGCGGCGACAGCAAGGCCAAATCCTGCACCCGGCGGCGCGCACATTCCAAGCGTTGCGCATTCTACTCAATGGCGAGCTAGATGTATTGAAAGAGCTTTTGCGGCAGGCACCCTATTGCTTGCGACCGGGGGGCCGGATCGGGATTATCAGTTTTCACAGCGGTGAAGATCGACTGGTAAAACGCGCTTTCCGCGACGGTGTGCGCGACGGTACCTACGGTTGCGCCGCGCCCGAGGTGATCGTGCCGCAGGCTAAAGAACGAGCGTACAATGCCCGCTGCGCGTCGGCGAAGTTGCGTTGGGCGGCAACGCAGGAGGTCGCATCGTGAAAGTGGTCGTGGCGCTGGATCAGGGCACGACGAGTTCGCGGGCCATTGTATTCGACGCGTCTGCTACGATGCTCGCGGTCGCGCAACGGGAGTTCGCGCAGCACTTCCCGCAGCCGGGTTGGGTCGAACACGATGCAAACGAAATTTGGCGCACCCAGGCGGACGTGGCTGCTGAGGCCATTGCGACAGCCGGTATTGCGAAAGGTGATATCGCCGCAGTCGGGATCGCCAATCAACGCGAAACGACCCTGATCTGGGACCGCCAGACGGGCGAGCCGGTGTATCGGGCGATTGTCTGGCAGGACCGGCGCACGGCCGAGCACTGTGACAGGCTGAGGGTGGAGGGCCATCAGCTGCTGCTGCAAGAACGCACCGGCCTGGTACTCGACGCCTATTTCTCCGCGACGAAAGTGGCTTGGTTGCTCGATCATGTCGAAGGGGTGCGCGACAGGGCCGAACGCGGTGAACTGGCCTTTGGCACGATCGATACCTGGTTGGCTTGGCAATTGACCGACGGTCGGCTGCATGTCACGGATGTTAGCAATGCCTCGCGTACATTACTCTACAATATTCACGATAAGACCTGGGATCGGCAACTGCTGCGTCTGTTCGATATTCCGCCGAGTCTGCTGCCCACCGTCCGTCCTTCCTCGGAAGTCTATGGTGAGGTCACGGCCATTCCTGCCTTGGCGGGCGTGCCCTTGGCGGGTATGGCGGGCGACCAGCAGGCCGCGACTTTCGGGCAGGCCTGCCTGCGGCCGGGTATGGCCAAGAATACTTATGGCACCGGGTGTTTTATGCTGTTGAATACGGGCGAAGAAGCTAAAGTCTCGGATAACCTGCTACTGACGACGATCGCTTGGCAGCGCGGCGACCGGACGACGTATGCGTTGGAGGGCAGTGTTTTTGTCGGCGGCGCTATTGTGCAATGGTTGCGCGACGGGCTCGGTATAATTGAGTCGGCGGCGGAGGTGGAGGCACTGGCTGCGACGGTGTCCGATAATGGCGGCGTTTATCTCGTGCCTGCGCATGCCGGACTCGGCGCACCGCACTGGGACGCTTACGCCCGAGGGACGATCGTCGGGCTTACATTGGGCGCGACGGCGGGGCATATAGCGCGGGCGGCCTTGGAGGGTATTGCCTACCAAGTGGCAGACCTAGCCGATGCCATGGGGGGCGATGCGGGCGCGTCGATAGACGAATTGCGAGTCGACGGCGGCGCGGCGGCGAATAATGCCCTAATGCAATTCCAGGCCGATCTTTTGCAGATTCCGGTGGTGCGCCCGACGGTTTTTGAGACCACCGCGCTCGGCGCGGCCTATTTGGCAGGACTGGCGGTCGGCTATTGGGCTTCCGACGACGATGTGGTCGGCAACTGGCAGGTTGGTCGGGTGTTTGAGCCTCAGTTGGCCGCAGATCAGGCGAATGTTCTTCGCGCTCGCTGGGCGGCGGCGCTCGACCGGTCGCGCGGTTGGGCGCAGGACGAGTAGGGTGGACCGCGATGTCGGGCTAGATGCGATTCGGGCGCGCAAAGCGCCCTGGGATATCGTTGTAATCGGCGGTGGCGCGACGGGGCTGGGCACTGCTGTCGACGCAGCATCGCGCGGTTATGCTGTCGTCTTATTTGAACAAGCTGACTTCGCTAAAGGCACCTCCAGTCGATCGACCAAGCTCATCCACGGCGGCGTGCGCTATTTGCAACAGGGCAATGTCTCTTTGGTGATGGAAGCCCTCAGTGAACGCGGTCGGCTATTGCAAAACGCGCCGCACTTAGTCAATGACCTTGCTTTTATCGTGCCCAGCTACGAGTGGTGGGAGTCACCCTTCTACGGCGTTGGGCTCAAGGTCTACGATCTGTTGGCGGGCAAATACGGTTTTGGTCGTTCGCGGCATTTGTCGCGCGAGAAAGTGATCGAAGAAATTCCGTCGATTCAGGCAGAAGGCTTGCGCGGCGGCACCCGCTATTTCGATGGCCAGTTCGATGACGCGAGGTTAGCGATCAGTCTGGCTCGCACCGCGGTGGAGCAAGGAGCTGTCGTCGTTAACTATACGGGTGTGGTGGCTATTCTCAAGGATACGAAGGGTGTGGCACAGGGGGTTAGGGTCTGCGACGCGGAGACGGGTGCGGAAATGGAGGTCTTTGCTAAGGTGATAGTCAACGCGACCGGTCCGCAGGCAGATGCTGTCAGGCACCTCGATAATCCGGAACTGAATACGATCGTCGCTCCGAGCCAGGGTGTACACATTGTTTTAGACCGTTCGTTTATCCCCCGCGAATCCGCGATTATGGTGCCGCATACCGACGACGGCCGCGTGATGTTCGCGATACCCTGGCGCGATGTTGCGGTGGTCGGCACCACCGATACCCTGGTTGATGACGTGCCGCTTGAGCCGCAACCTAGCAGCGAAGAAATTGATTTTATCCTCGACACGGCGAATCGCTATCTCGCCCGGCCAGCGGCCCGTAGCGATATCAAAAGCGTCTTTGCCGGTATTCGCCCGCTGGTGGAAGGGGGCGATGAGGTGAGCACCGCGGCGCTTTCGCGGGATCATGTCATTCTGATTGATCCGAATTCGGCGATGATGACCGTCGTCGGGGGCAAGTGGACGACCTATCGGAAAATGGCCGAGGATGTGGTCGATCAGGCCAGTGTTCTGGCGGGGCTGCCGCAATCGTCGTGCGTGACCGCGTCCCTGCGCATTCATGGCTATAGCGCAGATGCGGACAGATTGGGAGGGCTATCGTTTTACGGGGCAGATGCCGAAAGAGTGCAGGCTTTGATCGATACGAATGCGGAATGGGCGGCCCCGATCCACGCCGATTTGGCTATGACCGGTGCTGAGGTTGTCTGGGCCTGTCGGTATGAGATGGCGCGCACGATCGACGATGTGCTGGCCCGGCGCTCGCGCTCGTTGCTCTTTGACGCGCGCGCGGCCTCGGAAGCCGCTGGGACGGTCGGTGCGTTGATGGCGGTGGAGTTGCGACAGGATGCGTCGTGGGTTGTTGATCAGGTCGCGTCGTTTAGGGAACTGGCCGAGGGCTATATCGTTTCCTGAAGACGCAGAATACAGACGTGCCTACCGCAGTTGAGATGAATCCCGCCTTTTATCGCTCCTCAATGCCCTGATATACACCAGGCCTGCCGCCATAGGCCGGCGTTGTGCCGTCCCAAAAACTGGGGATGTCGTTGATGCGCCCGCGCCACGCGCCCTTGGGTGGCAAGAGGTGCACGGTATAGGGGAAACTGCTGCCGTCAGGTCCCCGTGTTACCGCGGTGGCCGCGATGGTTTCGGCATGGTAGTGATAGGCGTAGACGCCGTGTTCGTGACCGCCCCATTCGTCGAGGGCCTGGGTCGCACCGGCGCTTTCCGTGTCGATGTATTTTCCGTAGCCGGCGACGCCGTCGAAACCAAAGGTGATGATTGGGGGGTGGTTTTGAGCAATGTAGTCTGCGGCGTTGTAGAGGTTCAAACCGCTGGCCGTCGCGCTATGGGAGTCGGCGTGGTAATGCACACCCATACCGCGCCCGGAGTGGATACCTACGCTAGAAAGTTCGCCGCCGGCTGCGGCGAACTCCAGCGTGTTGTTGAGAGTCGGGTAGACGACGACGCCGTCGATGGCAATGCCGGTGGCCGAGGTACTGGCATAGTTGAGATGGGAAAAGTCGGGAGCGTCGGGGGCGTCGGAGGCGAGGTCGTTGACCATGGTGTTTTCGGTCAGCGCCGCGACTTCGCCGTAGTCTTTCATGGGAATTTTGGCGAAATACCCTTGGCTACCGGCGTTGCGAGTCACGGTCTGGTCGGGATAGCTGGTTCCCTGCGTGCCGTCACCGGGTGGGCGCGGCACATCCCACAAGTGCGTCATGCCTTCAGTCACGCTATAGCTGGCGATCACCATAAAGGGGTGATGTAAGCCGTCGGTGCCCGTCTCGTTGGTGAAATAGACATAGGGGATCGAGCGCTGGTCCAATACGGTGTCGTAGTTGTCGGAGACCAGCACCTTTCTCGTTAGCATATTGTCGCGCACTGTGGTGTAGAAGGTGACCGGATAGCGCAAGGCGCTGCCTTCGGCTGCCAGGGTCGACTCTATGGTGGTTAGTATTGCATTGGCGGCTGTTGCGGTTGCGGCGTCAGGGCCTGCGGTTGCAACCTGGTCCTTGTAGGTGGGCAGCACGTCTTTGATCTCAACCGACAATTGGTCCGTGCCGTCCGCTGTCGCTTGCAATTCGGCGTTGCTGACCCGAGCGACTTGCGTTGGATTGAAGTCGGAGGGGATCTCCTGGTCCAAGGTAGGTAGGTAGAGCGAGAAGACGGAGAAAGCCGTGCCGACTTCGGTAGTTAGTATCGCCGAGGAACCATCGCTGCCCACGTTCAGTGCGGTCCACGAGGCATCGGCGACGAAGCCGCCTGCCGACGCGTCGTAAGCATGGCGACCGCTGGCCGCGATCGTCGTCGTCGAGCCCGAGGTGGTGAAGCTAAAGGTGAGAAAACCGGCGGTGGCGGTATCGAGGTATAAACTGCGATAGTCGCGCATGACCAGGATCTGTATGCCATTGACGCTCGCGTGTTTACAGGAGACCATCATATAGGTGTCGATGCCGACCTCGATCAACTTGAACATCGCCTTGAGCAGCGCATCGTTGCTGTGCGTAGTGGTAGCGGTCATGCCGGGTTCGATCTTGAGTGTGGCGGCGTAGGGATTATCGCTGTCGTCGATCACTAACAGGTCTTGTGTGCCTTCGACGCCCAAGGACAGGCGCGCGCGGTCGCCCAGCGAGCCGGTAAGAGGCGTCCAGGCGATTGTTCTTGTCGCGGCGAGAATGTTGGCGAATACTTGCGGTGCGTAGAAGTCGGTGGTGGCCGCCTGTTCAGTTTCGGTTGGTGTGCTGTCGGTTTCTCCGCACTCCGGTCCTACGGTTTCTTCTTTGCCGAAGTTGTCGGAAAAGACAAAGAAGTCAGAGAAGTCGACGCTGCGATTGTTATCGAAATCACCGACTAGTGGCGTCGTTTCGCTTGAGGAGTTGAAGTTGTCGGAGAAAATGAAGAAGTCGGAGAAATCTACTTTACCGTCGCAGTTTAGGTCGCCGGTGAGCGCTTGGGCGGGATGTGCGACAAAGAGGATGGTGAGGACGAGGACGAAGACGAGGTCTATACTCCGTTTGCTTAATACTCTTGGCATGTGTACAGCTCTATCGGCAGGGACGGGTAAAGTGTCGGGTTAACGGCTTGCAGAGCCGTTTAAGTGGGCGCCGGATATTCCTTGGGCACTTCGGCGTTGTAGACATAGCTCGGGTCTTCTTGCTGTTTTTGCAGGATTCCGCCGATATGTTTCCATGTCTCGCGTAGGCCATTGGGGCAATAGGGCATCTCGTGTTTTATCATTCGGTGCAGGCGACCGAGCCGGTAACACGGCACCGCGGCGAACATATGGTGCTCGGTGTGGTAATTCATATGCCAATAGAGGAACTGCACTACAGGATTGAGATAGATCGTCCGGCAACAGAGGCGGAAGTCGGACACCTCGTCCTGCAAACCGACATGTTGAGCGGAGTTGCAGTAGAATTGCAGCCACATGCCGAAAGCTTTGGGGAAGGTGATGACAAATAGTACGGCCCAATAGCCGAAGGCTAAAGCGGTCGCGGCGATCGCCAGGTGTCCGAGCAACATGATGCGCTCCCAGTTGGTGTAGGCGCGGCGGCGCCCGGGGTCGCTTTCGGGAAAGAGCATGTTGCTCCACGTATCCTCGGGCATATGGCCACGGAACGCTTTGAATTTGCTCTGGAGCAGGTCGTAGGCATAGCGATGGTTGACTAGGGCGATCTTGCGGATCGCCTTGAAGTCAATTGTAGCCGGCAGGATGACTTCGAGATCGTCGGGCGGATGCAGCGTGTATTTGTGGTGTTCGGTGTGACTGGCCCAGAAGTGGTGATGGTTATACCACCCCAGGAAGGAGAATACTCGCAGGAAGGCACGGTTGAGCCAACGGGTCTTGAACACCGAATCGTGGATCAGTTCGTGGAAGCCATTGATCAGGAAATGCCAGAAATGGCCATTGATGAAGATCAATAGTGCGGTGACATACCAAGGCCAGTGCAGCGATGAATAAATGGCGGCGCCCGAGGCGGCGGCCAGTATGCCCAGATAACCGAGCGTCTGCACGAAGCCGAGGAAATCGCTGCGTTTATTGAGATCGGCCAAGTCTTCGCGCGCGATGCGGGGGCGATACCACTTTATGCGCGTTTTCTTGGGTGGCTCGTTGTATTGTGGTCCCTCGGTCAGCACGTCACCGTCGGCGAGTTCGTCCTGGTCGGTGGCTTCGGGTTGTGACGATGTGGTCATTGTCCGGCTCCTGGATGTAGTAAATTGCGTGATTATAACGCACGGGGGTTTAAAATAGCGGACCTACAGGCGGGACGCAAAATCAATTTTCTGAGCGTCCGAACAATTCGCACAAAGCCCTCTCGTGAGATGTTTGCCGCTTGTGTTGCCGCGCGCAGAGGTAGACAAAATATCAATGTCTTGTTTGCTTTTATATCTGCAGCCAATAAGAGTCAATTCCCAGGATGCCTAACCCTGAACTGGGGAAGGACGGCAGAACATGATGGATGAATTGCGGGTGCAGTTGCAGCGGGTAAAAGCCTCTGCGGCATTTGCCGCCAACCCTACACCTCTATTGATGGATGAGGATTCGGTCTATCTCGAAAGTCTCGACGCGGCATTTGAAGAATACGCGTCTTGGGTCTATTATTCACAAGGCTATGGTTGCGGAGGCTGGAAACATGGACGTTTTGACTGGCCGGCCCAGAGCCGGGAGGCAAACTACGAATGGACCACACATATACCTAACAGGAGAAACCAGTAATGGGCGCAGAAGCAAAAGCAAAAGAATTGGGTATTGAATTTCCCGACAACGCGGAGAAGGCCTACCTGAATATGGTCGCCCGCATCGGCAATACGCTTTATACCTCGGGGCACGTATCGGATATCAAGGGCAAGCTCGGCGCTGGTCTCAGCGTTGAAGATGGCTATGCGGCGGCCAAGGAGTGCGGTATTGAGATTCTGCAGTCGGTGCACCAGGAGGTCGGCAGCCTCGACGGTTTGCGGGTCGTCAAGCTGCTCGGCATGGTCAACTCGTCCTTGGACTTTACCGAGCAGCATCTGGTGATCAACGGCATTTCGGATCTGTATCACGATATTTTTGGCAAGGACGGCGATGGTTTCCATGCGCGCAGCGCGGTGGGTTTTGCGCAGTTGCCGACGGGTGTGGCTGTTGAGGTTGAGGCAATTTTCGCAGTAGCCTGAATGAGAGGGATAGCGATTTAGGTCGCCAATATGCAAAGGCCGTTTGATCTTTCGGGATCGAGCGGCTTTTGTGTGTTGTGGCGTTCTAATGTTATCTGCCGCAGTCGGTGCGAGTGGTGCGACCGCACCGCGGAAACTTGGGTGGTTGCTGCTCGGTTTCTTAACCGTATTGCTCCATCTTGAGCGGTTTCTGCTGGTTTTTTAACCGCATTTCTCTGCCACTAGGACATAGGAGAGCGGCATTCCCTTGCGGTCGATATGGGCCCAGGCGTTGGCGATGTCGTAGTTGAATTCCTGTAGCGATTTGAGCGCCAGGCCATTGTTGCAGAGGGCGCTGAGGATGGTGGCGAATGAGTGGGGAAAACTGTAGAGCGTTTTTGATGCGTAGCTCGTTTCGCCGATATAGTCGACGCCGTCGTTGTCGATCCAGGGCTCTTCTTTGAAATAGGAGAAGACCACTTGGTCGGGGTGCTCGGCGTCGTAACCCTGTTCGCTGGGCATGGCCAGCATATTGGTATAGGGGTGCTGTTCGTTGATCAGCAGGGTGCCGCCGTCTTTGAGCACTAGCGCGACTTTGGCGAAGAAGCGGTCGAGGTCCTTAAACCAGCATAGCGCGCCGATGGTGATCAGGACTAGGTCGAAGCGCTCGGCGTAGGAATCGTCGATATCGTAGATATCGGTGGCGGTGAATTCGGCGTTGAGATTGTTCTCATGTGCGAGACGGCGCCCTTCCGCGGTGAAATTTTCGGTGATATCGAAACCCGTGCCCGAGCTTGCGCCCATGTTGAGCAAGGTCAGTAGTTCGCGGCCATTGTTACAGCAGAATTGCGCGACGATTTTGCCCTCTAGGCCGATCTTCTCCAGTGCGGCGCGGACATCGTTTTCTAGGATCGTGAGGTCGCCGCGTTTTAAACGGGCTGCCGGGTCCTCTTTATAGCCTTGTTGGTGTTTGGCGAAGGCTTCTTCCCAGGCTTCCTTGTTGGCTTGGTTATAGTCCATAGGTCCCTGTTGTCTCCTGTGCGGCGGGTTGTTACTGGCTAGTAGACTGCTTTATAGTTTGCCCTATATTATACAGGAAAAAAGAGGCACAATTACACAATTGGCTGATTTTGCCACCGCTTGCAATCAAGGCAGGATCGGTTTTGGCGATGAGAAAGTTGGATATTGTCGGATAAGCGCAGTATTTCCTTAAATGGACCTTTTATCGCAGTGGCCTTGTTGCTCGTTGCTGTGGCGGTATTGGTCGAGTTGACCCGCGGCACTTCGCTCGAAGAAGAGTATGCCGGTAAGCGGGTGCTGCGCGTCTCCTTTGAGATGAATCTGTCCGAGATCAACGAAGTATGGAATACTGTAAAGGAAGAATTCGAAGCGCTGCATCCGGACGTGGTCGTTGTGCTGATCGACGATATCAACCAAAAGGCTTCAATTTACGAGGCGGCGAATAAGCTACCCGATATTATATCGACCAACACGTTTTCCCTACATCGCTATAAAAACGTGATGTTACCGCTGGATGACTTAGTTGCCAGGGATCGTGTCGAACACCAGCCCGATGACTTCTATCCGGCTATTATCGAGAGTTGCCGTTTCGCCGACGATCTGTTTCTCGTGCCCTATTTTTTCAATGTCTCGTTGCTCTATTACAATATAGATATGTTCGCCGAAGCCGGTGTCCAGTTGCCGAGCAACGACTGGACCTGGTCAGATTATGTGCAGAACGCCCGGGAGCTGACGCAATTCTATCGTGGGCGCGGCGAGGACAAATACGGCACGACGATCGTCGCCGGATGGTGGGTGGAATGGCTCTGTCACGTGCATCAGGCCGGTGGGCAGTTGATCGGTGACGATTGGCACCACAGCCCGATGGATTCCCCGCAGGCGATCGAGGCGCTGCAGTTCTTCAGCGATTTGGTCAATGTGCACAAGGTGAGCCCGGCGACGAAGGATATCCTGCCGTATATGTTCGTCAACCAGCATTCGGCGATGGAATGGGGTGGGCATACCGAAAACTGGGTCGGGTTGCGCAACAACGCCGAGTTTCGCTGGGATGTCGCGCTTTTGCCCGGGCATGAGAGCGGCAATCGCGGCTCCGAGCGGGTCGCCGTCGGCATGGGCATCAACAAAAAGAGCCCGCACCGGGAACTGGCCTGGGAGTTCATCAAATACTTCGCCAACTACGAGAGTCACCGCAAACTCTGTGTCGCCGGTTATGTGCCGGTGCGCAAGTCGGTCGCCGCCGCCGAGTTTTTCACCAAGGGCGTCGAAGGGCGTTATGAAGTGGACCCGCAGAACAAGGGCATAGTCTTCGACGCCTACGAGACGGAGCTGCGGGACCAATCGTTGTTGCCCGAATTCGTCGCATTGGCGCAACGCCATGCGCTGCCGCATGTCTCGGCGATGCTCGCCGGGGATCTGACGGCGGAGCAGTGCGGCAAAGCCATCGCCGAAGAGGTAAGCAACGCGATGAAGATGGTTGATCGCTTTAATCCCGAATACGACTATGCCGGCCAATAAGGGGATGCGCGTTTGAACGAGCAGAGCCGGAATACCCGGTATTTCTTTCTTTTTATTTCGCCGTGGCTAGTCGGGTTCTCCGTATTTATCCTCGGGCCGATTATAAGCTCGATCTATTTGTCGTTCACCAAGTATTCGATCAGTGATCCGCCCAGATGGGTCGGCCTCGACAACTATGCGGTCATCTTCAAGGGCTGGGAGCCGAGTTTTTACAATAGCGTTGAGGTGACCATCGCCTATAGCGTGCTGGCGGTGCCGCTCGGCGTATCGGTGGCCTTATTTGCGGCGCTGATGCTCAATGTGCCGAAGATCAAGGGCATGAGCTATTATCGCACGATCTTCTTTTTGCCCTCGCTGCTGCCGGCGGTGGCGACGACGATTACTTGGGCGTTCGTCTTTAACCCTAAATACGGTTATCTCAACGCGGTATATACGGCGCTGCTTGGCGGCGACGGCCCCGATTGGTTTATGCAACATACATTGGGGTGTCTGATCATGATCGCCGTGTGGGGGTTCGGCAATACGATGATGATCTTTCTCGCGGGACTGCAGGAGGTGCCGAAGAGCTTGGTCGAGGCGGCGACGGTTGACGGCGCCAACGCCTGGCAGCGCTTCTGGCATGTGACGGTGCCGGCGATATTTCCGGTGCTGTTCTTCAATATCGTCGTCGGTATTATCGGCTCGTTCCAGGTCTTTACGCAGGCCTTCGTGTTTCGCAGTATCGGTGGGGCCCAGATCAACGAGAAGGCGGTGTTCTTCTACGTGCTCAACATCTACGAGAACGCTTTTCAGTACGGGCGCTTCGGGCTGGCCTGCGCCCTGGCCTGGATCCTGATGGTCGCGATCCTGATGATGACGTTGGTACAGTTCTACTTGAAAAAGCGATGGGCCCCCGATGATGAATAAGAACAAGGTCTTTCGGCGATGAATAAGAGTAAGGCCTTTCGGCCTTTTATTTACGGATTATTGCTGCTTGGTTGCGCGCTGATGCTGTTGCCGGTGATGGCGATGTTCAGCACCGCGCTCAAGAGCATGCCCGAAGTATACGCGCCCGAGCCGACGCTTATCCCCGCCTCGTTCCATTTTGATAATTTTTATCGTGCGCTTTTTGACCCGACGGCGAGTTACCGGCCGTTTAATTTCCTGCCGGCCCTAAAAAATACGATCAGCGTTACTCTGCTGAATATTATCGGCAACCTGGTATCTTGCTCTTTGGTCGCCTGGGGTTTCGCGCGCTATAAATGTCGGTGGAACAAACCGCTATTCGTCGTGATGCTGAGTGCGATGATGCTGCCGTCGATCATTCTATCGATCCCGACCTTCGTGCTCTTCGTAAAATACTTCGGCTGGTACGATACGCTCTACCCGCTGTGGGTCCCGGCTTTTTTCGGCATTAATTCGTTCTTTATCTTTCTGCTGCACAGTTTTTTCAGGGGGATTCCCGAGAGCCTGGTCGAAGCGGCGAGGATCGACGGGTGTAGCGAGATCGGCATTTTCTCCCGGATCGTCGTCCCGCTGAGCAAGCCGGTATTGATGGTCGTCGCCGTGTTTACCTTCATTTGGACTTGGAATGACTTCTTTACCCCGTTGCTATATCTGGAGGACGACAGCAAATTTACCTTCGCTATCGCGTTGCAGAATTTTGTTCGCGGGTCGCAGGGCAGCGTATTCGGTACGCAGTGGAATTTGCTGATGGCCGCCAATATCGTCGTGACGGTACCGATTGTGATACTGTTCTTCGCGGCCCAACGCTACTTTGTCGAGGGAATTAGCCTGACGGGGGTAAAACAATGATCCGTTGTAGTTTGCAATGAGATCGGCGACACTTGTCGTCGGATATCGCACGACAATCGTTCGGACATGCAATAGAAAGATTATGAATTTATGGCAGCCTTCAGCGAATTAGGAATATTACCAGCACTCGAATCGGCGTTGGCGATGGATGATATCACCGACCCCACGCCCATCCAAAGCAAAGCCATACCCGTCTTATTGGCCGGCGCAGACGCCTATGTCAGCTCCGAAACGGGGACCGGCAAGACCTTGGCTTATTTATTGCCGGTGTTGGCGCGGGTTGATGCAGCGCAGCGTGCGTTGCAGGTGGTCATCGTAGTGCCGACGCACGAGTTGGCGATGCAGATATGCGACGTCGGTCGTGAGCTAGCGCAGAAAGCCGGTCTGGGAATTCGCTTCCAGCCGCTTATCGGCGGGGTCTCGACCAAGCGGCAATTGGAAAAGCTGAAGGACAAACCCCAGGTCATCGTCGGCACCCCCGGGCGCATTGACGAGTTGATTACAGGGCGGAAGATCAAACCGCATACGGTTAAGAGCGTGATCGTCGACGAGGTAGACCGGCTGCTGCTTGGCGAGAGCCTGGCCGAGGTCCGCAGCATCATCAAGTCGACGCTGCTGGAGCGGCAGCTTGTATTCGTATCGGCGACCCAGCGAGCTGAAACCACTGAGGAGGCCGAGGCACTCGCGTCCGACCTAGTGCAGGTGTCTGCCGGCGGCGATCAGGTCAATACCGCAATTGAGCATTTTTACATCGAATGCGAAGAACGGGATAAGGCGGAAGTATTGCGTAAGTTACTGCACGCACTGGAGCCGGTGCGCGCGATCGTCTTTATGCATCGCAGTGCCAATGCGGAGATCCTGGCCTCGAAGCTCACCCATCACAAAATACCAGTCGTCGATTTGCACGGCGCGAAGGACAACGCGCAACGAAAAAAGGCGATGGACGATTTCCGTGCGGGAGAAGCGAAAGTGCTGATCGCTTCGGATATCGCGGCGCGCGGGTTAGATATCCGAGGGGTGTCTCACGTCTTTAACTTTGATATCCCGACGCAAAGCAAGGACTACCTGCACCGTGTCGGGCGCACGAGCCGAGCGGGGTCGCAAGGTTGCGCTGTTTCGATAATGACGGCGCAGGAGGTGCGTCTGGCGAAGCGCTATCAGAGCGATTTGCGCATTGAAGTACGCGTCGGTCGACTCGCTGGAGGCATATTCCACGTCGATAATTGATATCCTGTGCGCAATTTTCCGCGAACCTTTTGCTGTGCTGTGTGGACCAAGTTCGATCGGGAATTAGGGGGCAGGATTACAAGATAATAGAGGAGTGTTGTATTTTGGTGACGAAGAGCAAGACCTGTATCGGCAAGGCGACCGGCAAGCCGTTAAGCGAATACGAATCCGAGCGGGAGGCGGAGGAGGGGGCTGATCACGTGCATATGAAATACGGCCGCAAGCTCGTGCCTTATCAGTGCGATACCTGTGGCCAGTGGCACACGGCACCGGAAAACCGCCGCACGCCGTCTAGTAAATGTCCGGTGTGCACGGGTGCGGACGGCAAGCCGAAGGACTCGTACCGGAGTCAGACGGAGGCACAGCGCCGCGCCGATATACTGCGCAAAGAGCAGGGCGCCGAGTTGCGCGTCTACGCCTGCGAGCACAAGCACGGCTGGCATTTGACCAAGGGCAATGGGCGCTGATTTGAGGTAGAATGTGCACTGGTCGCCGCGTATGGATCGCGGCGATTGCGATATTCATCATTTTTCGCGGGTCGCGGAGGTGTTTAGACATGGCAAATTATCGTGGAGCGGTTATTGGCTGCGGCAGAATCGGCAGCACCATCGACGACGAGCATATCGATCGTCCACAGTTTCGCTATCCGTGGGCGCATGCGCCGGCGATTATCGAGGCAAAAGGAGTCGATCTAGTCGCCGCTGCCGACCTTATACCGCAGCAGTTACAAGATTTTAAAAGGCGTTGGGGTACTGAGGCGCTGTATACGGATTATCGCCAAATGATCGCCAAGGAGGCGCCAGATATCGTCAGTATTTCGACGAGGGCCGAGGAACGGGCGGAAGTGGTGATCAATGTGGCCCAGGCCGGTGTCAAGG
>LWDU01000202.1_pt1 | contig 26370 bp, 26 predicted proteins | sample 727161 | NCBI WGS metagenome assembly LWDU01 (sample SAMN04566230, study PRJNA314399) | hydrothermal vent metagenome | isolation source: deep sea hydrothermal plume seawater | place: Mexico: Gulf of California, Guaymas Basin | collected 2004-07-11
ATATATATTATGAAAAATTACATGAAACTAGAAATCAACATCCAAATCATCAAGAGAAAACGTGCTAAAGTGTTTAAATATCCAATTCCTGTTGTAGAACTTGTTAATGCATATAAAGAACTAGTGTCAAATAATGTTCTTCCTCGCAGACCAGATGCATTCTTACTTGCAATGGAAGACCTTGCAATCTCAAACTTTTTAAAATAGAGGATAACTAAATGAGCAATATTTTAGATATGACACCTGAAACTCTTACCGTAATCATTAAAGATGCGGTTTCAATGATAAATAATAAAGATCTTAATGTAGAGGTGTTTGCAGATAGTATTGATGAGTTGATTAAAAAAGAATATGTAACTTCCAGTGCTATCTGTGGTAGATACAATGCAAACATGCAATTAATTGAAGATTTTAAGATAAAGGGGTTGACAATGTAGATACATAGTAGTATAATAGGTACTTAAATTATGAAGTGTTGAAATTTATATTATAATTTAAAAGACGTATAAAATCGTATAACAATCGTTTAAAACAGTATTAATAAGGAAAACAAAAAATGGCTACTCTTAGTGATTTAAAATCAAGAATGAACATCGGCAATCTTACTTCTGAAATCAACAAAATTGCAGATCGTGATAAATCATTCTCAAACAACAATGATAACACATGGCGTCCTAAGTTAGACAAATCATCTAATGGGTTTGCAGTGATTCGTTTTTTACCAACTCCTAGTGATGATGGTGCAAATGCACTACCTTGGTGTAAAATGTACGACCACGGATTTAAAACTCCAAATGGTTCTTGGTATATCGAGAAAAGTCTGACAACCCTTGGTGAAAAAGATCCTTTATCAGAGTGGAATTCTAAACTATGGAATTCTGGTATCGAGTCCAATAAAGATGTTGTTAGAAACCAAAAACGTAGATTGAACTATTATGCAAATATCTATGTTGAACAGGATCCACAAAATCCTGACAATGAAGGTAAAGTTTTCCTTTATCGTTTTGGCAAGAAAATCTTTGATATGATTAATGAAGCAATGCAACCAGAGTTTGCAGATGAAGATCCAATCAATCCATTCGATATGATTGGTGGTGCATCATTTAAAATGAAGATCCGTCAAGTTGAAGGATACTGGAATTATGACAAATCCGGTTTTGCTACACCGTCACCTCTCGTAACATCTGAGGATGAAATGGTTGATATTTGGAATAAATGTTATTCTTTGAAAGATATGGTCGATCCTAGCAATTTCAAATCTTATGAGGAACTAGAAAAGAAACTTATTGATGGTGGTGTCATTATTCGTGAGACAGTTGCTGCACCAGTTGCACCAGCTCCTGTACATGTAGTTGCACCAGTTGCACCATCAGTTGCCCCTGAACCTATTTCAGAATCCTCTGATGATGCAATGTCATATTTTAAGAAGTTAGCTAATAGTTAACCAAATCCAGGCATTAATATCGGCCCGTACTTCTTGTTTACCAACATAGAAGTCGGGTCGTTATCATGTCCAGACTCAGGTGGTCTTTCCTGAGATGATCCGTTATTGTTGGTGACATTGTTATTGTTAACAATTGTATTGTTTGCAGTTCCAGTATCACCAACTTTATTATCTAAGGTCTGATTAACCATTTTATTTGCAATATTACTAACATCACCAGCTTGTCCTGCTTCTTGGACTTTCAATTTATCATCCTCACTAGTAGTCAATCCAATTGCATTCGATAACAATCCCATCGGAGTATAATCATATGCTTTCTCTAGAAATGTCGATTCATCCTTACCGTCTGCACCTGTCGTACCAGTAATCTTTGAGAATATATCATTCTTTTCACCGGAAGCTTTATCATCTTCACTCGAAGTAAATCCTAACATATTGCTCATCAAACCCATCGGAGTATAATCATATGCTTTTTCTAGAAATGTCGATTCATCCTTACCATCTTCAGTAGTACCAGATATTCTACTGAATATATCAGATTTTTTACCAGAAGCTTTATCATCTTCACTCGAAGTTAATCCTAACATATTGCTCATCAAACCCATCGGAGTATAATCATATGCTTTTTCATACCATTGAGACGGATCATAATCTTCGAACTCTGAATCTCTACTATCAAGTTTTACTTGTTCATGAGTCCTTTTATTTTCCATATCAACAACTTTTTCAGTTGCTTGTTCCGTCTTTAATGCAGTAGATGCTTTAAGTTCTGCACGTTCTTCAGCACCGACAATGGTTCTACCCTTATCACGATGTTCTTGTTCTAGTTGTTGTATGGATTTTGAAGTATCATTCGAATAAAATTCATTACCATCTTCATCTCTAGACATCACTTGAAAATTGGCTCTTCTTTCATCCTCCATTGCAACATCAAGTTGTGCATCTGCCTTTTCTACTGCAACATCATTATTACCACCAGATAAAATCTCTTCCATTCTAGTTTTTGTCGGCCCATCCCAATCATCATAATCAATCAATGCTTGGAGTGCATCAGGTTTCATCTGTTTTAGTGCTTCCCAATTAAGAACAGTTGAATCCCCTAGTAATGAATGATCAACCACACCATCTTCTTCTGCTTGGTCGAATGCTTTTTTAGATTCGTCTGATCCTCTCATTGAATCGTACAACATATATCCACCCGCACCCAGAGCTGCTGCACCAAGTACTGCAGCACCAATAGGATTTGCAACTGCAGCTGCAGATGCCATTGAACCAAGTGAACTCAATCCACCCATTGCAGCAGAACCCATTGATCCTAATGAACCCATCATTCCACCCATACCACCAAGAGGAATTTTCGGCATTCCCATACCCTTGGGCATCATTCCACTCATCTTGCCCATCATACCTTTACCTTTACCCATGAGATTCTTCATGAGTCCACCCTTACCTCTTTTGCCTCTTTTACCGGTAATATCATCAAGACCGAACCCATCAGAATCGAGTTCTAAATCTTCGAACCCATCTTCTGTTACATCGATAAGTTCTGTAAGTGATTCAGATATTTCCTCAAATATTTCTATGGGAAATTGTGGTGCAAGTGGTGCAGATTCCTTGACCAATTCTGATAATGCACCACCCTTTTCTTTTTTCGGTGGTATTAATGCAAGTGGTTGCATTAACGGTTGAGTCGGTTTTTCTAAAACACTAGGACTTTCAGTTGTAGATGATATTTCTCGTTCTACTTGTAAAAGATCTTCTGTTAATCTAACATTCTCTTGGATTTTGACTGCACGATCTTCTGCAGCTTTTTCCATTTTATCTGCATGATCTAGTTCTTCAAGTTCCTTTTCTATTCTTGCTTTTTCTGAGAATTTCAAGATTAGTTTTTCAATTGCAAACTTCTTCAATGCACCAATAGGATCATTGATTGCTTCTTCTAGTTTTGCCTTTTTCTCAAGCCAAGGTGCAAATTTTTGTTCATGTGCTTCTTTGGCTTTATCCAACTTAAGTTCAAGTGTAGACCGTTCAACCTGTTTTTGTAGATCCTGTTGTGTAGTACGGAGATTGATATCAACAGATGGTAGTTGAATATTATCAGGACTAAATGAGGATTCAAGTTTCTCAATAATACTGGAGAAATTTTGAATCGAATCAGATATCTGAGAAACCTGATCCACAGAACCCTTTTCTAATGATAGAGTAAGATCACGTAGAATGGATGAAGTTTCTTGTGTTATAGATTCATTGAGTTTTTGAATCTCTTTATTCGTTTCAAAATTACTCTTTTGATATTCACCAAACGTATCAGTTGATGCATTAAGGTTTCCAAATTCAGTCAGTAGTGTTTTCCGGCTAAGTTTTTCACCTAGATCCTGTAGATCTATGGAGTCACGAACCCCATTTAACGATTTTGCAATATCATCAAGTCCATCTAATAAGATATCTGTTTCATTAGAAGAATCCAATTTAAGATTTTCTAATGGTCGAACAGCATCATGTATTATAGGTTCAATAATACTTAACGATTGATTATCCTGTACACTAGTTTCAGAATTATCGGTTTTTGTCTGGTTTAAGAGTAATTTGGGCATTATCTTGAATTCCGTTTATTGTTTGCAGCTTTAATTTTTTCGTTCTCTTGTTCAATATAATCAATCAACATACCCACATACAAATCTCTTTCCCAAGGAATCATATTTTCAATATCACCTAACGAATAGTTATGGTGTTGCATTAATGCAAAATTAGTTTTCAAATATGCACCCAATCCATTATGAGAAAGAGCTATTAGAAAAAAGACTCGATACCCTCAATTCTAACAGTTCCTTTTACTTTAGTTTTTGGATTAATCAAATCTACATCCAAATGAACTTTCGGTAAGGTTTTAAAGAAATCGATAATCTTTTGAAATTGGGAATTATTCATCGATTCAATGAAATCTTGAAGTTCTTTATCTGTAAAGTCATCCGCTTCATATACTGCATCACCATCAAATACCGATAATACAGATTTTTTAATCGTTTCAATAAAGGTAGAATCTTCAGATGCATCTTCTATTGCCATATCCATTGTAGGATACTTCATAAGAATACCAACTTTATCATCCATCATTATCAGGTTATCTTTCTTTTTAGGTCTAATACATTTAACAGCCATTAGATCCACTTTAACTTTTGCATATGTTTCATTATCATCCGGACAAAGAACTTTAACAACAACCTCTTCGGATACGGATTTTGCACGAAGATGCAGAAACATATATTCGACATCGAAGGTCGGCATTTCTGAATACTTCATTTTTTCATATGTGCAATTTTCAATTATCTGACCAATTGCATCAGACCTTTCCTGATGATCACCAGTTTCATTGGCTATCATCAATAACTTTTCTTCCTTAACCAAGAAAGGTCTAAATTTAATTTTCTTCCCATTACTAGGAAGTGTCAATGTATATATTGGAGCATTCAATTTTGGTAAACTCATTATATTATCACCTTATATTATATTATGTTTCTTTAGTTATTTCAGTAGTGAAATCTGTATAGTTAAATTTAATGGACATTATGGATACATTTGTTCCAGCATCCATTGTCATTTCATTTTTCGATATCGATATTGGATACACTTCATTCAATGTAACCTCATATGTTTTTTCTGCACCTTCACGTGTTTGCATAACAGTATTAGATGCTAATGCAGATACTTTAACTTGTGCAATATAATCATCAAAATATGCAACTGTACCAGAACCACGATGATATATTGAATCTATCCATCTTTCGAAGAACGTTCTTTCTCTATAATCATGTGATAAGTAAAATGATGCAGAGAATGTTGCCCAATTGGCAGAGATTGCATAATTTCTTTCTGGTCTATTATTCGTTGACGCTGATTGATTTGAATCAATTGCAATATCTGGAAGTTCTGTTGATGAACAATACATATTCATTCTATCATCTATAACAGGAACTAGATTGCCAACACCAATTAATTGGAATTGGAATTTATTACTTCTTGCAAATGGTTGCGCAATGCCCATATGGACATTATCGACAAACTGATCAAACCCTTTAAATGGTGATTCTAATCCCATATTACTAACCTTTTATTATCTTTCTTGAGTCTGAATGAATTTTACGTGCAGATGCACCCTTAAATCGTGCAGTCGGTAAAAATACAGCAATCTCCCACTCAGTCGGTTGTACCATTTTTATCTCACTCTGCACTTTGTTTATCAAATAATGTTTAAAACATGGTTTGAATGGTGCAAGTTTTGAAGCTGCAATGAGTCGTTGATATGACATAACAAACTTTGTTGATTCATCAAACTTATTGTTATTAGTAATTCTCAACATTTCATCCAAGAATTTTGCACGTAATCCCATAGGGAGATAATGAAGATTTAACCCATAAAACCCCTTTGGTGCTTTGTCAACCATTATAATCAATGGGAATGAATCATAATAAGGTAACGTCTTTTTATGTTTCGGATCATATGAGAAATGAAACATTCTGCCTGGAGTCGGTCTAGATTTCCTAACCAAATTAGGATCTGATAATATATCAGACTGCTTGACTTTCATACCTCTAGTTTGTGACTGGAACCAATCTCTACTGGTTGCAGTTTGTGACGGTATACGTCTTTTATATGCAAGTGCTTGCAATTTGTCGAATAATGATTCCATATATCTATTTATAACTACTTCTTAATCCCTAAGTCATATTCATCCATTACTTTGAATATCATTTTTTTCTTCTTGCAAAGTTTTTCTGCAGCTTCCCATTTAGCCTGATTGACTGCATAGGTCTTAACTTCTTTTAAATACTTACCCTCATTCTTGCTTTTCCTTGGTAACTTTCTTTCCTTCCGTGGTTTTACCTCTATAAGATACTCAACAATATTACCCTCTCGGTCACGTATCTTTGCATAAAAATCAACAAAATATCGATGGAATTTATTATCCAATGGACTTTTATATGGTATAACAACTTGTTCCGATGACCATGATATAATAGATGGATTCGCATCCAAGTATATCATTAGTTTCTTTTCCCATGAGGATCTATAATATATTTTATCTGCAGGCCCTCTATATTTATTTTTATTTACACACTTAAAATATCCTTGATGATATCTACCCATTATATATTCACACTAGTAATTAACATTATTCTTATTTAGGTTATAAATAGTATTAAATTAATCGCAAATAATTAGGAATGTAGCCATGGCTTGGGGAATAAACCGATCTGATGAGGTTAAAAATAAACCTGTATATCGTAAAGATGGTAGTACTGTAGATATCAAACCAGACTATAGTGCCCAACCACCAAAGAAACCTAAACACTCTAAATCCAAAGATATTACTTCATTTCCTGCTGATCTTGGCAGGAATGGTGAGGAAACTATGTGGATGAAATATGAGTTTATGGAACATACATCTCCATCACAAGGAGCAAAACAGAAAGGTGGGTTTGCATTTGTACCGTCAATTGGGGTTAATACTAAAAGACTTTGGACATGTGCATTACCACATAATCAATCGATTGAGGTTAACTCTGGTCAACAATGGAATACCGATGATTCTGATTTAAAATCGAATCTATTAGGTGGACTGAAAAATGTTGAAAATACATGGGGTTCTGTATTTGATGCTGCAGGATCTGCAATATCATCGGGAGTCCAGGCGGTTACCAATGCTTCAGCGTCATTTTCTGGGACAACAAATTCACAAGGTTCATCAATTATTAAGAATAAAGCTCTCAATTATATGGGCCCAGATCAACGTGAATTTTCAACAACTCATACTATGGTTCCTAGAAATCGTAAGGAATGGGAAGCGATACAAGATATAGTTTATAGTTTCAGATTCTTTGCTGCACCAGCTGGCCCTCAAAATAGTTCTGGTTCTATGACTTATACTTTCCCAGATCTTTGCAAATTGACTTACATGAGAGGATCCGAAAAAAGAGAGGATATCAGTCAATTTGATATTGCATATATTACGAATGTAACCGTAACATATGGTGACGATACTTTCAAGGCATTCCATGATGGTTCACCAATACAAACTACGATTACCCTTGGTTTCACAGAGATGACTTTCCAAACCAAACAACATATCGAAGCATTCAGATAAGGTAAGATTATGTACTTTTCAAGTATAAAAAATATCACATACAATGATCAAATAGTAAAGGACATTTTCACCAGAGTCCGACCAGCAGATGCTGGTATAATTAACTATACAGATTTGATGAAATATCACATCAAAGATTATGATACACCAGAGACTATTGCATACGAACTTTACGGAGATTCGGAACTTCATTGGGTCATTATTCTAATTAATGACATACAAAATATCCATGAAGATTGGCCATTAGGACAAATGGACTTCAATATTGCATTATTAAAGAAATACCCAACAGGCAGTCAAATGACTCATCATTACGAAGATGAAGATGGTGATATATGGGATTATGGCCATTCTGGTTCTATACAATTATATCCTATTTCAAATGAAACTTATGAAGAAAGGATTAATAACAGCAAAATGAATATTAATATTCTAAATCCTGCATACGTGGATGCATTCATCGAAAAGTATACTGATCTGGTTTCATAATGGAAAAAACTTTATATGAAGATCTGAGTAATAATACACAGATGACTGAGCCAGGGCAATATGATCTTGATCTATGCATGCTTGTTTCTAAAGGAGGTAACATTGATTTGAGAGAAATGGTCAAGTCAATGAATTTCTACGAATCCATATACAATACATTTATAACAGGTGAAATAACATGTGTCGATGATAAGAATATATTGACAGGTGCAAAAATATCCGGCACAGAACCAATTATAATTAAATTTACCACAAAAGGGTCTGGATTCCCTATTACTCTTAATTTAATGGTTGCCAAGATTAAGGATAAAGAGAAGATAAAGGAAGCAGTTCAACGTTATACATTAGTAGTTGTTCATCCAGATTCCATTGCAGATACCAGAAGGAAGATATCACAATCATTTCAAGGTAAATATTCTGATATGGTGGAATCGATATTCCAGAATCATTTAGAATCAACCGAAGATATATGGATCCAATCTACTCAACAGAATAATAGAATAGTAATACCAAATGAATCACCTGTAAAGGCAATCAATATGATTGCTGCTTATAGTAAAAGTAAAGATGCAGACAATGCATCATTCCTATTTTATCAAACATCAAAATCATACCATTTTAGATCATTTGATGATATGATTTATTCTGATCTGGTAACCCCACAAGGTTTAAATGGTGGTTCACTAGAATTCACAATTGACAGAGAAACAATAGATCCAGATGTACATGTAACACAAAAGGCATTACGTGCAGAATCATTCGAATTAATCAATGATGTAGATGTGTCAAAACATACTGAGATCGGATCATATGGATCATCATTGTTGGTTCATGACATTCACAATAAATCATATGATGTTTCGACTTTTAATTATCATAGACAATTCGATACAGATTCTAATGCAAATGTAGTTATGTTAGAGTCAGAACCGATAACACCATTGGGCCCAATTGATCCACAGGACAGAGGAATTTCAGATTTTCCTAATGCAGAATTCAATCTAGTATCTACTGCAGGCAGTAAACAGTACACAGAGGATCAATTTCTTGGTACATTCCAAGCGTTAAACTACAAAGGAACGGTTCTACAAAGACGGTCTGAACTTGCAGCTTCCGGATTATTACGTGCAAAAATGGTTATTGGTGGGATGTCAGGTATACAAGCATCTGATATCATATCAATTAAAATGTTTGTCCAAGATGCAACAACATCAATTTCTGGATCTAAACCAATTAAAGATAAGAAGTTATCTGGCAAATGGATTGTTGAATCTGTTCAACATAGTTTATCTGACAAGTATTCTTGTATTCTTCATATTATCAGGGATAAATCACCGGATGTACAACCAGAATATGCAAAATTACAATATAATACAGAAGTAGGTGAGGTGTTATTGGATAAGACTAATAACAGAAAATTCGTAAAGAGAGTTAAAAAATAGACAAAAAAAACCAGTAAAAGGAATACATTCCTGATACTGGTTATACTAGAGGTAAATTGGAGCCCATGAGGGGAGTCGAACCTCTGACCGGTTGATTACAAATCAACTGCTCTACCAACTGAGCTACATGGGCATTATTATGGCGGAAAAGGTGGGATTCGAACCCACGGAGGGGATAAACCCTCGCTGGTTTTCAAGACCAGTTCTTTAGACCTCTCAGACACCTTTCCTTTAATTGGCTCCCTGTCGTGGGCTCGAACCACGGACAAGATGATTAACAGTCATCTGCTCTACCAACTGATATACTACATTAAAAGTCTTTTGTCAAGGGCATAAAAAAAGGGAACCATTTCTGATTCCCTTTCTCATTGACTATAAAAGTAAAATTACTTTGTCACAGTCGGTTTGTCACTAGTGAAGTAGTTGTAAGTCCATGTTACTGGAAATTCTTCTACTGCTGTAGCTTGATCATAATCTAATGCAATTTCACCACAAACTGACGGCCATAGACCGAAGAATTTGTAAGTTTTAATTGTCTTAGACTGACGATCCAATTGGTGTACAATTGCAGAACTTTGGTATGCAGCAGGATCCATAGTGTTGTCTCCCTCTGCAATAGTTCTTTCAAATGCATCCATCCAACCTTCAATTGCATTACGGATGTTGAAGTCCGTATCATTGATAATGTTAGTTTCCCAATTGTCGTAAGTACGATCACCGGCAAGTTTAAGGATCCGTCCACGATAAGGAACTTCAACCTCTTGGATTGTAGATGTTGGTAAAGAAGCAGATTTACATAAGTAAGTGAATTCTTCTCCAGCAGCACCAGCATTTGCAAGTGATGGGAAAGTCATGATTACTTTGAAATGGTTTGCTCTTGCACCACCACCAGTTAGATTACTTTTAAAACTTTCTATATTGGCCATTGTCTATTCTCCCTTATGCGCCAACTTCTGAAAAGCTTACACCAGTACGGGTAGCCACAAAAGTAAGTGTGATGAAGTTAATAGAACGAGCAGGTTTGACATAGATGTCTGCAATAAACTGATTAGTATCAATGATATTACCAGTATTATTACTTTCATCACAGACTACTTTAAAGTCAGTGATACCTCTACGACCTTGAACTCCACGTAAAAATGGTTCAACCATTGCAAGAAAGTTAGAACGAGTAATCTCGTCATTCAATTCAAACAATTGTGATTTAGAAGCATTACTAATTGCTTTTTCCATAGTGATGAACAGTCTACGAACATTGATTCTATCGAATGCAGATGCTTTAGTCTGTGCAGTTTTATCACCCCAAAGTACTGTTCCAACGCCTGGGAAAGTTACAACAGGGTTGATACGAGCTTTGTAAAGAGTATCACGATGTGATTTCTTAGGGTTGAATGCAAGTTTAGTTACAGACTTAATGTTACCACGTGTGTATCCTGCAGGACTGAACCAAGGATCTGCAACATCATCTGTATTTGCACAACAACCAGCGATATCACCGTTTAATGGAACCCAAACAAAGTTATCATTGTATGCATCATACTGGTATTTCCAACCAGAATCGAATACTGTGTAACTTGAACTGCTCAGAGCATCAAAGTAAGTTTTAACGTTAGTTGCTTGAGTATTAGAATCTGTAATACCAACAACATCACTTTTCTCAGGTGAAATGAATGCAATACAATCTTTACGTGCATCAACAACATTCATACATGCTTGAGCATGAGATGGATCAGCAGGGCCAGACATCAATAAATTGATATCAACTGTCTCTGCATCAGCAAACAATTGCAGACCATATGTCATATCAGACGATGCAACACTAACAGAATCTACACCATATGCAAGACTGAATGTCTCAACAGCAGCATCATCAGATCCAGTAAAACCTTTTGCAACATCACCAAAACTACTACTAGTTGCAGAAGTTACAGTAGATACCGTAAAAGTAATATCAGCACCAGTCAAACCAAGTGCAGTTAACAGAGCAGCAGGAACAGATCCAGCAGTATAACCTTCACCACCAGAAATAATTGATGCAGCAGTAACAACACCACCACCAATTACGACAGAAATTGTACCACCAGTACCACCAGAAACGGCAACAGTAAATGTTCCGTTAGTACCACCAGTACCACCAGCAACAATAGATGTAGTTGCAATTTGATTAGCTACAGTATCAGTAGTTGTAGGATGTTCCATTTGGTAAATATATGAAGATCCGTTTTTCAACATATCAACATAATACATACTTGCACCAGTTATGGATTTAGCATCTTTACATTTTGAAGTGATGAATTTTTCCAATACTGTACCAGCAGTACCAGTAATTTCTCCATCTTCATCAACTACAACAATGTAGAGTTCATCTCTTGATCCACCAACAGCAGATGCATATTCAGTAGTGCCAGGAGCAATATCGAAAATATCCTCATGTGCCCATCCACTGAATGCAGCAGAACTAGAACAGATATCAACTCTTAATGAGTTACCCCATGTTCCTGCAGTCTTAGCTGCAAATTCTCCAGCTGAGACAATAGTTTCGTCTTCATACTGTGTAACGTTATTGACGATCACACCAGCAGTACCAGATGCATTTTTTGCAGAACTTGAAGTTGCACGAACAACTTTAAGTGATGTACCGTATTTTAAAAAGTTGGCAGCTGTATACCAAGAAGATGCATTGTCACTAGTAGGTTTACCGAATATTGAAACTAATTCTGTTTCGGTAGATACCATTGTGATCTCATTAACAGGCCCTTTTGAAGAATCGATTACAATTGCACCGATACTTGTTGAGACTGATGGGATTACACTAGATAAATCTTTCTCTTGAACAACTACGCCAGGACTTACTTGAAAAGCCATTTAAATCTCCTTTATTTTTGACGTAAATATTATATAATTTGTCGAATTAATAAAAACTTTTATTCAACAAAGTCTTCTAATTCTTATCTTATTTATAATTATAATATTTGGAACTTTCGTGCATTATCACTATAAATACGAATTTAAATTAATGAGTATATTATGGCCACAGGCAGACCTAGAAGTTATACTACATATTATACATTCGATGACACCGGATCTATTATTCATATCTTCGCATCAAACACAGAACCTGCGGGTTGTGATAGAACGAGAAAATATAAATCATTATTATCATTTGAGGAATCGATATTATTATGTAGAATAATGAAGAATTTTTATAATATCGACAGTTTTGAAATAAATCCTTGCAGTATACCAGATAAACTTAAGTTTTTGAAGTTTCCACCAAAGAAACATTCAGGGAGGTTATCTAGTTCATGGAATGTCGGTAAGAGGAAATCTAGAAAGGATTTAAAATTCAATCCAAAAGGAACTGATTATAATAAAAAAATAGATACCAAAAAAAGACAATGGTTGTATTCGACATTCTCTGATAAAGTATGTGCATATTGCCATGAATCAGAAAACTCAGTTTTATTATATCACCCAAACATGAAAGAAATTGCAAAAATTAACTCAAATCTAGGTGTGAACGAATCTAGATCATTTGTTATCGATATGATAGAATCTCAGGAAGTTAGGTGTTTAAATTGTAATGGGAAAATTCAAGGTGGTCATGAATTAATAAAACATGTATTCTGGTAACCGGTTTTTATAAATACTATATAGGGATTGTAATCCTTTACTTACAAATTAATTCAACTTACCACCAACCTATTAGGTATGACATATGGTAAAGAAACTTATAATTTATATAGAAACAGATATAGTTGATGCACAATTTTACCACTGCACTGCAAGTTCACACGAATTACCACCATGTGGATTATCATCTGTTTTCGACACAGTATTAAAACTGCACAAAACCGAACTATGGGGTGATATAGGAGATATTGATATCAATAAATTAATTGCAAAATATAAATCCGAAGGTTATAGAGTGTGCTGTTTTGTCAAAGGTGGTAATATCAAGGACAAAACTCTCCATATTGATATACTTTGACAAATATATCTATTCATGATATAATATACATTCTAGACCAAAACAGTAAATTAATAACAACAACCGTCTGAGTTACAAGCTATCGGGTTGTAAAGGCTACCATTAGATCCAATGATTTAATGCAACCATCCATTGATGTCCGGTCAGACAAAATATGGTAAAGATCTCGGCTCAGGACTAGTATCATTAAGGTGATATATTTGTCCATTAAGGATTCATGAATTGACATGTTATGGGCGGTAGGATTAGAGTTTTTTTTAACTTTCGTAACCTACCCTTTAATTGTGCTATGGTAAACTTTAACCATTAAATGAATTAAAATAATTGTTAAAATAATACATTGACGATTGAACGAAGTGAATGAGGAAAGCAATTCGTAAGAATTGCATAATAGATACCAATAGGTTAATCCTATATTAACATCTTTATACCATTGATGCATAATAGATACCAATAGATTTAACACTTTTACTTTAATGGTATATTCAGCATAAATTTTATCATTGTCTAATAGATACCAATTATGCAATTCTTCGAATTGCTTTCCTCATTCACTCCGTTCATTCGTCACATATCAATTAAATTAATACTTGACATATACCAAATACTTAAGTATAATATATTTTGTGGTCAGGAATTAATTTAAAATTTTATAGGTTAAATTTATGTACATTGTATCATCCCATTGGGATAATGAGAATCGAATTGAGTCGTTTGATTCATTGAGTATTGCAAATAAAGTTGTTGGGAAGTATAGATCTAATGAGGTTTGTACCTATGCTGTAACATTTCTTGCAGTTGAATTAGATATACCGTTGGCAAAAAGTAATTGTGCATATTGTAATTCTAGTAAAAATATTGCTAAATGGAATAATGAAGACCAATGGCCAAATTGAAAAAAGGTTGACAATCATATATAAAAAGGTTGACAATCATGTGTAATTTTGTTATACTAACAGTGAATTAAAGATAAAGAGAGAAATGAAGATGAATGAATTTTTAGATATTGGTGATTGGGTTGATAATTTTGAAGTTGAAGTTGAACCGATCAATGAACTATATGCTGTTGCAAAAACTAATTTCGAAACTAAAAGTGCTTTAGATGAAATGGGCCCTGCAAAGTATAAAGGGGTTGATGTTCACGATGATGATGGTTAATTAATTAGAGGTTATATTTGAGTTCCGTATGATGCAAGAAAATGGAGTTCCTCCTAGTATATAGGAATTTGGCTTTTTGATTTTTTTGTCATTTTAGGCTTCATTTGAAGCTTCATTACTAGGAAGGACGTTATATTATGAGAAATGTATTGAGAGCAGTAATTAATATTATTAGTAGTATTTTTTGTGTGATTTCGATGATAATGATATTCGGTTCTGTATCTACAGAATCTTTGAGTGTTATGGAAATGGTAGGGGTGTTTTCTATTGGAATGGTATTTCTATGGTTAACAATTGAACTTCAACTTTTTATTAATGATAGATTATAGGGTGGGAATTATGTCTAAAGCAAAAGCTAAGATACGTGCAAAATGGGCAAATGAAGTTGTAGAGCCTACATTACCAGAGAAATATACCAAAGGTGAAATGACTGCAGCATTAAATTGGTATAACACAATGGCTGATCAAAAAAGTATAATTCGTTATATCAACACATATTTGAAAAAAAGGAAGATAGAAAAGGTCATTCCGAAATCTGTAAGCACACAAACTGCAGGTGCAATCATGAGAATGATTGATAGAGGTATCATTTCCGATATGAAAACTGAAAAATATATCTCAGACTTTATAGATCGATTGGAAGATCCATCACCGACTACTAAGACTGTCAGTAAACCAGAATTGACAATTCAACAAAGGACTGCAATTAGAAGTAATGCATATATTACAGGACTAGATAATGCATTTGAGGATTTTCTAGAATCTGGTTTACTAATGAAGTTCAATACACAGAAATATTTATCTGATAATTCTATCAAATCATCATATTCAACTGGGTTGATTGAATGGATGGTATCTGTAAGGGAAGAGTTTAAATTATCAATGACTGATAAGGAAATGAAAGAAGGGTATGATAACTTCTCGACACCACAAAAGAAAAAGGTTATTAAATTCTTTGATGATATGATTTCAGAAACTCAGGTGTATATGAATGCAATTGCACCAAAAAGAGTTAAGAAGTCTAAATCACCAGAAAAGATTGTTGGAAAGGTTAAGTATCTTCAATCATTTTCGGAACTTAAGCTTAAATCACAATCACCTGAAAAATTAATTGATGCGAAAGAAGTATGGTTATATAATCCTCATACTAAAATGTTAAGTTATTATTCGAGTGCTGGTGGAATGACTGTCAAGGGTACAACACTTCAGGGATATGACACTTCGGCTCAACGTAGAATAAAAAAACCAATTGATAAGATTGGTGTATTTATGAAATCTCGTAAAGGTCAAATGATTAAGAAGTTTGGTGTTATCGATAAGACAATTATATCCACGGGTTCTGGTAGGTTAAATGACAAAACATTGATTCTTAAAGTGTATTAACCCCTATCGGTAATATTTTTCATATAAATCATCTAATACATGTTAATAATCCCTTTCGGGAATAATGCCTGACTTCGGTTGGGCATTTTTGTGTGTGCAGTATAAATACATGAAATTCTGAAGGTATTGATATTATATGGAAAATTATACAGGTAAAGACTTAATATGGTTTGTTGGGGTGGTTGAAGACCGACAAGATCCAGAAAGATTGGGGAGGGTTCGTGTTAGATGTTTAGGACATCATACGGAAGATAAGACCAAGATACCTACACCAGATCTTGCATGGTCAACGGTGATGGCGCCCACAACTTCACCATCAATGGATGGTATGGGTCATACCCCATCTTTTTTAGTAGAGGGTTCTTGGGTAACAGGTTTTTTTCTGGATGCATATAGACAAGAATCTGTAATTGTTGGATCACTGCCTGGCTTCAATTCGGAACTTGACCGTGATGAATGGACATTAGAAAATCGTGGATTTAGAGATCCTAATGGTGCATACCCTAGACAATCAGATTCCGATGTTTCTAGACTTGCAAGAGGTCAACATGCAGAATCACATGATTCACTTATCACACGAAGAAAAAATCGAATAACCGATATACCCAAAGCAACCAAACCATATATTAAAACGGTTGAATCTGTCGCGGTTGATCCAAGACAGACATGGGAAGAACCACATCCAAAAAGTAACACTTATTCCCAGTATCCATATAATCATGTAACTGAGTCTGAGTCTGGTCATGTTTTTGAGGTTGACGATTCACCTGGCGGTGAAAGGATAATGAATTATCATAGAACTGGAACATTTGATGAAATTCATCCAGATGGTTCTAAGATGACCAAAATTGTAGGCACAGATTATGAAATAGTATTGAGAGATAGGAATGTTTCTATTGAAGGATCATGCAATCTGACTATCGGTGGTGCATGTAGAACTTTAATTAAGGGGGATTATATTCTTGAGGTTGAGGGTAATTATACAGAAAAGATTCACAAAAACCATTTCTATAAGATAGGTGTTGGTAAATCAGGTGGTAATGAAGCATTTGAAGTACGTGGGAATAGAACAGGAAATATTAATAAAAATGATAATCTACGTGTAATGCTAGATCAGGTATCACATATTAATGCAAATTATATAAAACAAGTGAATGGAACATATGATTTGTCGGTTGTTAAAGATATGACCTTAACTGTTATGAAGTCTTATAATTTATCTGCATTTAATAATATATCATTAGCTGCACTATCTAGTAATTTCAATGCAACTGCCGGTGGTGCAATGACATTGAGTTCAACTGGTAGGTTACATATACAGACTCCGAGTCAGATCCGAACTGAATCTGGTACGGAGATTAAAGAAACAGCACCAGTAATTAACATGAACTAATATGGCAATACTACCGAATATAACTTTACCTGATGCATCTATACCAGATATAGATCTAGATAAAATCAATATACCATTACCTACTGTTGATATACAGAGTGCAATTGATAATTTTCCTGGCCTCGATTTATCTACATCTTCTGCATTAGACACATTCAAGGTATGTGGACTTGATGTTAATAAGACTGCAGTCAAGGGTGTATTACTTGCAGCAGCTGCATATGCACTTTCCAATTCGAATGCACTTGCATCTTTGAAATCCCAAGCAGGAGTTATGGTTCAGAGTGCCATGGAACAGGCACTAAGGGAATTCGTTCAACCAGTGTATGATGTACGTGATTCGGATGGTGAACCAATATTACAACAAGTAATTGCACTTGCAGTAATGGCGGAACAGTTTCAGAAGAATCCGGAAGATGTTATCAATCAACAATTAATACAAGTTTATAATGAGAATCTTGCAGATTTCCAGACTGTCTATGGTGATGCACTTAATAAAGCTGGGGTTTCTGTTAATAATCTAATTGATGGTATCCTAGATAATATCGATCCATGTGCATTGGTACCTAACATATTAATGAAGCCTGATGGAACAGTTTCTGAAAATCCGAAGGAACCCTTATTTGCAAAAGATCAGTCTGAACCAGAAGATCCATCAGAAGAAACTGCAATAATGAAAGCATTAAAATCACAGACATTCAATGATTTAAATTTCACAAGGGTAGTTGCAGCTGGTGCAAGAACGTTAACTGAGGAATCATTGGAAGTGGTTAAAACACTTGGCCCAGATGCAAAAACTACACAGTCAATTAAACAAACAATTGTTGAATATTGGGATAATATTAAATCGATAGAGGATATTGATAGATCAATTCTTAAGAGTAGGCCGATGACTTCACCGACTATAGAAAAGATTAAAATGGAGAACGTTCGTCAGGGAACTGAGATTCCACTTCCACCACCATTATCACAATCGGTATTGCCAGAGGTTTCATCAGAAGATAAGATTGCATTTGCAGCCTCACAAGAAACCGAGAATAAAATGGTATTGTACAATGAGGAAAATCAAAGTAACTTTAAAAAATATGTGGTTAATAATCCACATATAGATAATATGACAACCGGTGATCAGTATGCACAATGGGAAAATGATTTAAATGCAGATCCTATGTATGTTGCATGGGTTGATTGGAGAGTATAATGCCAGCCGTTGCAAGAATTGCAGATCCTACAACTACAGGTCACGGGTGTGATGTAATAACTACGGTTATATCTGGGTCAACAACTGTATTTGCAAATTATATTGGTGTAGAACATAAAGGGGATCCAACACAAATTCATACACTACCTTGTGGGAATTCGTGTTGTCCACATCAAGCAAAGATTAATGTTGGGTCTGGTACAGTTTTTGCAGATGGTATTGCAATTGCAAGAGTTGGGGATTCAACTGACTCTGGTGCCATTATAGCAGGATCCTCCAATGTAAATGCTGGTGGATGAGTATAAATATAGTTAATAAAACCAGAACCAGAGAATTCTAATGGCTACTACATTTCATGATGCAGAGGATACTAATTTATCCAGAAATACATCAAAAATTTGGAAAGATCTGAACATCGCATTCACCAAACATCCAGTTACTGATGATGTAACTAGGGTATTTGATGTTACTGCAATTAAGAGATCCGTGATGATGTTGATACAGACTAACTATGGGGAAAGACCATTTCAACCATGGCTAGGATCTAATATCAGACGATTGATATTTGAGAATATGGATTTCATCCAATTGTCTGTATTGAGAACAGAGATAGAACAATTAATTGGCAATTTCGAACCTAGAGTGGTATTGACTGACCTTGATATAGTACCTGATGATGCAAATTCATTAATGGTAACTATCCATTTTACTATAATCAATGCACCAAATGAACATCATACAATAGAAACCATCCTAGAAAGGATTAAATAGATATGGCAACGACTAATAAATTAAACATAACTGAACAGGATTTTTTCGAAATAAGAAACAATCTAAAAACGTTCTTATCACAACAAGATCTTTTAACTGATTATGATTTTGATGGTTCTACCATTTCAGTTCTTTTGGATGTCCTTGCATATAACACACATTATACTGCAATGACTGCAAATATGGCAGTCAATGAAATGTTTTTGGATTCTGCAGTTTTAAGAAAAAATATTGTTGCACATGCAAAAGCATTAGGATATACTCCACAATCCTCTAAATCATCTGTTGCAACCGTTACATTTACTGCAACATTTACATCATCATACCCATCAGTTACATTACCCGCGGGTACAGTTTTCGAATCATCTGGTGGAAACGAAACATATAAATTTGTATTATTGGAATCTTATTCTGCTAATCCAACTCTCAATAGTACCGGTCATCATGTGGCAGTATTTGAGAATATTAAACTGTATGAGGGTAAATTAATAACTAATGTATTCAATATTGTAAATGGTGTGCAGAAATACACTATTCCGAATACAGGGATAGATACTTCAACTATATCTATTTCCAGACTTGATGGATCTAATAATATTCCTATCATATATGCAAGTGATATTGCAGTTGCCGGTAAAGAATCTGGACAAGATCTATTCTTTCTTGATGAGGGGTCGAAAGGTCTTTATACTGTAACTCTCGGTGATGATATTATTGCAAAAAAACTAATAGATGGTACACAAGTTTCTGTTAAATATCTAAAAGTATCTGGTGACTCTGCAGATGGTATACAGAGATTTGTTTATGGTGGAGGTATTCAAGATAATAATGGAAATATCATCTCTCCTGATTCTATTTCTACTGCAACGGTATCACCTAGTATTGGTGGTGGTGGTGCGGAAAGTATGGAATCTATCAAACGAAATGCACCATTTACTTATACTGCACAAAATAGAGCAGTAACTGCAGCAGATTATTCAACTATTATTCGTAGAATATTCCCTAATCATGACTCTATATCAGTCTGGGGTGGTGAAGATAATATTCCACCAATTTATGGTAAAGTCTTTATTTCAATCAATCCAAGTACAGGTGATAAATTGACAAATGCGACCAAACAGCATATTGTCGATCAATTGTCTGAATATAAAGTTGCAAGTATTATCCCAGAAGTTATCGATCCAGAATTTCTTTATATTAAATTGAATTGTGTATTTTCTCATGCAGCTGGTAGATCAAGTATGTCAAAATCTGAGGTAGTTGATATTATCACACAAACAATCTCTGATTATAATGAAACACAACTTCAACAATTTGGTGGATCGTTTAAACATTCTAATTTGTCTACGTTAGTTGATGCATCTGATTCAGCAGTAATATCAAACACTATTCGATTGACCGTTGAAAAACGTGTTGATGTGAATTTCTCAGTTGATAATAAATATATATTCAATTTTGGTGCAAAAATATTACATCCACATGACGGTCATGTTGTTGGTACTGATGGTGTATGTTCATCGAATGCATTCTATATGATTGGTAACACAACTGATAAATTTGAATTTGTTGATGATGGTTATGGTAATATGGTATTGTTTAGTTCTTCTCGAGGTGGTGGTTCACGTAAAGTGGAAGATCAAAATGCAGGAACAGTTGATTATGATACAGGTCTAGTGACAATCAATTCAGTTAATATACATCAGTTGCATGGTGGATCAGATTATCTTAGTATGACAGTATCTGTAGATTCGAATGATGTTATGCCATCTCACGGACAAATAGTTTCTATATCAGATATAGTGGTAAGTGGTGTTGATGATCTAGGGGATTTATCGGGTTATTCTGCAAACGTGCAATATAAAGCAACTTCATCTAGGATATAAGAATGCTTTCTATCAGTCAGAAAATAGAGTCAAACTTTCCAGAGTTTTTAAGAGAAAGCCATCCAGAATTCATACAGTTTGTAAGACATTATTATGAATTTCTAGAAGCAGGGGAATATACCGTAATGAACGGTGAGTATTTCTCCGCGGGTGATATGATCACCTTGCCTGATACTACACAAATTAAAGTGTATGCAGTAGATGGTAATCGATTATTTCTGCCTGCGGATAAACCAATTGCAATCGGATCTATATTGTCAATTGGTTCGAATACCACTATCGTAAAAGATTTCAGACCAAATCCTGTCAGATCTATTACTGATTTATTGAAATATCGTAACATTGATGAGACTGTGGATAGATTCTTCAGTTCATTTAAAAATGAGTTTATGAGGACTATACCACATAAACTTGCAAATGGTATCGATGAGAGAACTGTAATAAAAAATATTACAGATCTATATAGATCGAAGGGTAATCTTCAAGCAAACGAATTATTCTTTAGAATGTTGTTAGATGATTCTGTTGAACTTTATTATCCATCAGCCGACATGATTCGAGCAAGTGGTGGACAATGGAGTCAACATGAAACAATGACTCTTCGACTTAATTCTTCACAACTTAATGGTAATACTTTATATGGTTCCGAGGGTCTAACTGCAGCATTAAGTAATTTTATTGGACAGAAGATTTCACAGGTAGTGGCTTCAGATGAGAGTCCGATCAATGCACGAATAGAAGAAGCCATATTTTTTGAACATGATTCTGAACATTATATAAAGATTATTCTTAATTCTGAGAGTCTTACAGGATGCTTCAGACCATATGCAATGTGTAATGTGCAAGGACATGATGGATATTATACATCATTCATTATTATGCCGTCATTCAATGGTGTCGATTTTGATTATACGGGACAGTATAATCCAGATGGTTATGGTATATCTGTTACTGGTATGTACAATCCAGCAGAAGTTATAATCGGTTCAACTGGTAAAGGAACTTTAGATTCGGTAATTGTCATTGATGATGGTGATAATTACCAGTATGGTTCTACTATTACGGTGAATACTAATGAAGGTCATGCCACTCTTAACATAAGTGGTATTAACCCACCTATTGAATCTGAAGATGGTGATGATATATCATTTGAGGATGGAACGATATACCAATCTAATAAGTCAGGTCATAAAATCCTTATTGAGGATGGAACCCCTGATGCGGTTGGATCAATATCAGATGTAACTATATCCAATAATAAGGATTTGTTTGATCATGTACCTCTAATATCTACGGTGAATCTGAATGGTATTGAGTCTGCTAAACTGGAATTTGTAACAACCTCTATTGGATATCTTAAATCTATCACAATAAAAGATTTTGGATTTATTTCACCGATTGACAATATAGATAACATAAAAGTTAATTGTCCGGTAGTATTCAAGTTGACAGATATTACAGGTCAATTTATTGAGGGAGAGGGAATTACTGGTGGAGCAGGAAAAAGTGCATCTCTGACAAAATTCATAGAATATAATTCCGTGATGGTATTCTCAGTAGAGGATATTGATGTAGGTGGATTTGTAAATCTTAAAGGTGGTAATGAGATAACTGGTATTACATCAGGTGCAAAAGCAACTATTTTGAATGTTGAAACTGCAACAGGTACACCGATTATATCTGGTGTTGCTAGAAGTGATGGAACACATATATCTTCATCATCCTTTATATCAGAATATGATAAAAGGGTACAAGATAACTTTTATTATCAAAACTATGCATATGTGATAAAAACATCAGAAGCAATTGATTCATGGAGAGACTTCCATAAGAATGCAATACATCCAGCCGGATTTAATGTTTTCGGTGAAATTGCAATGACAACAAGAATTTCTGCTAAATCAGGTGTTACATTTATATCTGAGACATTCACACCAGAATTATTCTCTACCTTTGTTGATATTTTTCAATCGATTGTTCATCGCCGTGGAGGACATCCAAGTACTGGTGTTAAAAACCAAGATCCAATGACTCTTTCGGAGAGATATCCGTCATTGAGAACTATTGGTGATTATGATGTAACAACTAAAACATCATGGCATTATAATTTATGTTTACATACTGGAAGACATTTTCAATCAAGTTGGGAATATATTGATAAGTATAAGTTTGTATCATTTGGTGCAGAGGGTCTTACAACTTCGGAAGTTGCAAATGATCTTCCTGGCCACACCAGACTTCTAACACCAATTGGTGGAACCGGTTTGGTAATTCATCCAGATAATAATTACGTGATTCCAACAAGATCTGGTTATAGAATTGCAGATCTAAAAGATGTTAAGATTGAAGAGTTTAACCATCAGAAAGCAAATAATTGGATTAAGAAAACTAATATTGCATTAAATTCTGAGATCATAATCTTAGATCGTGAACCGACTAGATTACAAACTTTCATTTCATCAAGACCGAAATTGGAAGTATTAGATCTATACAAATTTATGGCTCCACCATATACCGCATTTAATGGAGTGCATAACTCCCCTAGTATAAATAGAGTTAACATAATTGGTGTTGGGTCTGCAAGTAATGATACAATAACATGGACACATCCTGACTTTTCTACTAAAGGTATGAATAGACAGGGTTACGAAATACAACAGTTTAACACAACTAAAATTTCGGACATGGTAGACAACCTAGATAGAAGACACTCTATAGGTATACCATCTGAAATAACACAAGCAACATACCCATAAGGTATTATAAAGGAAAAGATATATGTCTGCCATAATTACATCAAAATTTAGATACGCTAACGCACAAAACTTCAAGAACTCGTTTGGAATTGCAAGTGAACCATATTACATGTTCATTGGTAGATCCAGACTTTGGGCGGATGAAGGCAATCCACCAGTTCCAGTAGATTCTATTTCTTCTGAAACATATCACCACAGAGATATTTTATCTGCAAAAGGTGTGAGTTCAAGTGATGTGGAATATGTAATCCCACGTAGGAATTGGACTTCTGGTACTATGTATGATCATTATTCACATGATGTATCAGCTGCGGCACCATCAGATTCTGGTAAAACATCATTATGGGAATCGTATTTCTTTATTAAAACATCATTGAACCGTGTGTATGTTTGTATTTGGAATAATGGTGGAGGTCTTTCGACTGTAGAACCTAGTCATACATCTACTGCAAATTATCAAACTTCTGATGGATACATCTGGAGATTTTGTTACGAAATCACATCAGTTCAAGTACAGAAGCATTTATCACTCGACTTCATGCCGGTTTCTGATGCTACACCAGCTGGTGTAGTTTCTGGTGCAATTGATTTTGTTAAATTGATATCTAGTGGTACTGGATATAATAATGGTACGCACACACTTCCAATTGTTGGGGATGGTACTGGTGGTACAGTTTCTATGGTTGTTTCATCTGGTACAGTAGATACTGTTACCATATCTAATGCGGGATCTGGATATACTTTTGCATCTATTGATCCAAGTGGTCAACAAGGTGCTGGTGGTACTGATCATAATCTTAAAGTTATTATTCCACCAATTGGCGGTCATGGTGTCAATAATAAGATTAATCTTGGTGCATTTTTTATTATGGTAAACACTACACTATCTGGTGAAGAGGGTGCGGGTGATTTCCAAAGTACTAAAATGAGACAGGTTGGATTAATTAAAACTCCACATACTGCAAGTGTACCATCTACAGGTTCTACATTATCATGTGTGAATTCTATAACACTGTTAATGAACTCAGGTACTTTTATTGAAGCTGAAACAATCACTTCATCTACTTCTGGTGCATCTGCATCTGTTGTATCGTTTGTTCCAGCACTTGGTTCATCACCAGCAATACTTAAATATGTACAACAGAGTGAAATTGGATCTGGATTAGCAAGTGATGGTACTATGCCTGCATTTCAAACATCTGAAACCATTACGGGTACTACTTCCGGTGCAAGTGGAACTTCACAGACATTAAATGGTGCAGAATTGGATCCATATTCGGGTGACATTTTATACATTGAGAACCGTATGCCAATTCCAAGAGCAACGGATCAATCAGAAAATATAAAATTGATTGTAGAATTCTAAGGATAAATAAACGTATAACATTCAAACAATCATTTATCAGGAACGATATTAATGGGAATCAAGACTAATTTAAATGCAACACCATACTTTGACGATTTCGATCAAAATAAGGAATTGTATCAGGTGCTATTCAGACCTGGCTATGCAGTACAAGCAAGAGAGTTAACGACTCTACAAACAATTCTAAGAAATCAGATTGAAAGTTTTGGTTCTCATATGTTTTCTGAGGGGGCACAGGTAATCCCTGGCGCAATCTCATTAGATCTAGAATACCATTCAGTCAAATTGAAAGGGTCTTTTGTTACTGGTGAATCAACCGATGAATATATTATGTCATTGATTGGTGAAACGGTAACTGCTCCGAGTGGTGTTAAAGCTAAAATAGTCAATGCAACTGTATCTACTCAAACAGATAGTCCTACTATATTTGTAAAATATGAATCACGTGGAACTAGTGGAGAGGAAACTTTTCAAAATTCTGCAATGAATACGTTATCAAATGACATATTAACCATTGGATCTATAGATGTATCGGTATTAGAATCTTCGACAGTTAAATGTTCGGAAATTGGTTCTGCAGCTTCGGTACGATCTGGTGTATATTTTGTTCGTGGAATGTTCATTCAATGCCAAGATACAACTACTATTGTCTCGAAGTATTCCAATGCACCATCTGTTAGAATTGGTTTCCGAGTTATAGAGAATTTAATATCTTCTGATGATGATGTTACTTTATTAGATAATGCATCTGGATCGACAAATTATTCAGCCAAAGGTGCTGATAGATTACAAGTCAAACTATCTCTGACCACAATTCCATTAACTTCACTTGATGATGTCAATTTCATCGAATTGATGAGAGTTGAAAATGGTTCAATTCGATCTTCTGTGACTACTACCGATTACTCTATTTTTGAGGACACTTTAGCACGTAGAACCTATGATAATTC
>LWDU01040240.1_pt1 | contig 26366 bp, 21 predicted proteins | sample 727161 | NCBI WGS metagenome assembly LWDU01 (sample SAMN04566230, study PRJNA314399) | hydrothermal vent metagenome | isolation source: deep sea hydrothermal plume seawater | place: Mexico: Gulf of California, Guaymas Basin | collected 2004-07-11
ACTGATCGCCGTTCAGGGCTGCTGTGGCAGCTTCCTGAGGGACTGAACAAGGGTTTGATGTGCTTTGGCTCTGGATTTTAGAGATTGCTTTGATCAGAGGCTGTGGACCTGCTGCGTAACCGATGCGCCAGCCTGTCATTGCGTAGGCCTTGGACACGCCGTTTACAGTCAATGTGCGATCAAACAGCGCAGGCTCAACCTGAGCCGGCGTTACGAATTCAAAGCCGTCATAAACGAGGTGTTCGTACATATCATCTGTCATGATCCATACATGTTCGTGCTTTTTCAGAACGTCTGTCAGAGCCTTCATTTCATCATATGAGTACGCGCTGCCTGTCGGGTTGCTTGGCGAGTTCATAATGATCCATTTTGTTTTCGGCGTAATGGCCGCTTCCAGATCTTCGGGCTGCAGTTTGAACTGGTTTTCTTCGTGACATTCAACAATCACTGGCTCACCTTCGGCCAGCAAGGTCATGTCAGGGTAAGATACCCAGTACGGCGCAGGAATGATGACTTCGTCACCGGGGTTCAGTGTTGCCATCAAGGCGTTGTACAGCACCTGTTTGCCGCCTGTACCGACGGTGATTTGTGATGGTTCGTAATCCAGACCGTTATCGCGCTTCAGTTTCGCGCAGATTGCTTTTTTCAGATCAGGTGTACCGTCAACGGCTGTGTATTTTGTTTTGCCTTCTGCGATCGCTTTGTTTGCTGCTTCTTTGATGAAGTCGGGTGTGTCAAAGTCAGGTTCGCCCGCACCCAGACCGATAACATCGCGGCCAGCGGCTTTCAGCTCGGCAGCTTTTGTAGAAACAGCAATTGTCGGTGATGGTTTAATACGACCCAAACGATCAGCAATGATGGACATGGTTTTCTCCTCGAATGTCAAAATTATCGAGAAAACCATAGAGCGGTTATGCGCAGATTTCAAAGGTTTTTTGCACGCTCCATATGTTTTCGCGCCGCCTGTACAAGACGTTCGAAAATACGGCGATATCTGTCTTTATAGATCATGGCTTCGGGGTGGAACTGAACGCCGAGATAAAAGTCTTTTTCGGGCAGCTCAATCCCCTGCACCACCCCGTTGATTTCAGCGGAGCTGACCTTTAGGCCGCGCCCCAACCTGTCGATCGATTGGGAATGCATGGAATTCACCATCGCCTCTTCCTTGCCCAGAATACTGTGAAGCAGCGTATCCTTTTCTATCTTCATTTTCTTACGATAGAAAATCTGCGCGAGTATGCCTGAATGATATTTGGCACCTTCATAAACCTTGGAGAAATCAAGGTGCAGCGAGCCGCCATGAAAGACATTAATCATCTGCGCGCCGCGGCAAATACCCAACACAGGGATATTATGATTTTCCGCATATTCCAGCCAGCGCGTTTCCATCTCGTCGCGCGGGCGATCATATTTATAGTATTCCTTGGCCTTGCCCTTAAACAAATCAGGGTACAAATCCGTGCCGCCGCCAATAATCAGCGCATCAACGCGCATATCACCTAATCTATCTTTGGATGGCTTTAAACGCACAGGTTTGCCGCCTGCAATACGGATGGATAATGAAATCAGCCATTGCAGCGGGTCGATCGAAAAGTCGCGTGTGGTATACCCTATGACCGGCTTAGCACTCATTGTATCTACCTCTAAAATTTGACTTCGGGCGGTAATTTACCGTGCCTGAACAAATATCCGAACACGAACAGCACGCCGAGACCGATAAAAGGGTCATCTTCAGCGTATGAGACTTGCTCTGCATCTTTAACGCGGCGGCGCATGACCTTGAAGAAATCCAATGCTTCTTTGAAGGTAAAGCTTTCCTGCAAGGTTTCGCGGAAGAGGTCCATAGCCTCGCCAAAGTGGCTTTCCTTGACCTTTTCCTTGATTTCAGGCCACTGCTCTTCCAGCTCATCAATGTGAATGGCTTCGCTAAACAGGCTTTCCAGACCTGCCATAGTGGAGAGCGCAGGCAGTTTGGTTGTCTTGCCTATATTGGCTTCTTTACCTGCACCGTCAGCGTCGGTGACTTTGCCTTCGGTGAAAAGCTTATAGATCATATAAGGGAAATCGATATCCGATTTGATCGAATGATCCAGCCCCGCCCAGAAGCGTGCATTGACCTCGATCATCTTCGGTTTTGTTTCAGGATTACCGTCCCACATGAAGTCGATTTCAGCCACGCCGTTCCAGCCGAGCGGCTCCATCAATTTTTCGACGATATCGTGGAACGGTTCAGCCTCGACAGTCTCGCGCACAACCCCTGCCCCTGACTCTTTGGGGAATTTACTGATGTTGTGATAGACCATTCCTGTGACGCGCTTGCCGTCATCAAACAGACCGCAATAGCAGTAGTCCTGCCCTTCGCAGGCTTCCTGTATCAGGATTTGCTGCGATTCGTAGCGTTTTGTCAGCAGATCGAAGGCTTTGCGCAGCTCTGCTTCGTTTTCGATTTTCGATATGCCGCGTCCTCCGACATCGTCGGGCGGCTTGATAAAGACAGGAAAGCTGAACTCATCCATCATACTGGCAAGCTCTTGCGTATCTTTGGGCATCCATGTTTTGGGAGCTTCAACGCCTAAGTCTTCGACCGTTTTAGCGAATGCATCTTTGGTTGCGACTTTAGCAACAGCCTGTTCATCGGGATAGGCCACGGTAATCAACCCGTCAAAGCGGTGTTTATGCTTTGCGATGATGCGGCCTTCGTTAAAGGCGGGAATAAGGACGTAGTCTTGCCCGTCTGCGGGTTTATGTTTACGCGCGATATCGACCAGATCATCGATAAAGGCGGCCTCGTCTTCTGACGGATCAGTATAAACGTGGTTCTTTTCAACGAATTTGGAGAATGACAGCACGGTCATCGTGGTGCTGTCGCAGCCAATAACCTCCACACCGCGGCGGCCCAAGGACTGCGCAATCATCAATGAAATAATACTGCGGCCATAGGTTACGATGGCCTTACCGTTTAAATTTTCTTCGCTCATATCTTTATCCCGTAATTGGATTAGAAAGCACCGCTTCAGTAAAGCTTACGCTTTGCGCGGCGAAAAATTCCCTTAGCGGGGATAAAATCGGGTCTTTTAGCCCTTCAATAATATAGTTTTGCAAACGTGGAATCATAGGCAGGTAACGCGGTTTTCCGTCTTTGACCGCCAAACGGATAAACTGGCCAATCACGCGGCAATGGAATTGCGTTGCCAAAATGCGATACCAGCGCAGGAACAAATCACGCTCCGCCGCATCCATACCCGATGTATAACGGGCGAGCATATTCATACGAATATCGAGCGGCACATCAACACGGGCATCTTCCAGTAAATTGGCCAGATCATAAGGCTGCGGCCCGATCATCGCGCCTTGGAAGTCGAGTACGCCACATTGCGCCAGACCCGTGCGCTGCGGACGCCACATAAGGTTTTCAAAATGGAAGTCGATATGCAGGAAGCCTTGCGGGCATGGTGGCAGCCCGTCTTCGATTTGTTGCCAGACCGCAAGATACTCTCCTGCCAAACCGTCTGCGTTGCGCTGTTGCCGAATGGCGGGCAAATACCAGTCAATGACACGGCGTAAGGCCGTATGCACGTGACTATCGTAATAGCGCGGCAGTGCAAGAGTTTCTGCGTTCACCGCCTGACGCATATGGGTCAATACGTCCGTAGCGAGCGCATAGGCATCTTCGCGTGCCAAATCCTGCTCCAGCGCTTGCTTAAATGACGTCGAGCCGAAATCTTCGAGCAGAACATAGCCGTTTTCAGCGTCAGCAGCATAAACCTGCGGCGTTGCCACGCCGGTATCACGCAGTGCGGTACCGATGCGAATGAAGTCAGAGAGCTTATGCCCCGGGGTGACGAATTCCGCGTTATCAGGTACGGCTTCCATCAAAATCATGGCGCGGTCATTGTGGTGTAATCTGAAATAGCGGCGGAAAGCGCAGTCTTCGCCGACGGGCGTTAATATGGCGGCCGCAAGCCCGTTGGCGCGCAGGAACGCATCGCGTTTATCCTGCCGTTCATCAAACCACGCGATTACGTCGCCAACGGTTACGGGCGCTTTCGTCTTTGTCTGCATGGATTATTCGGAGTCGTCAGATTTGTTTTTGCGGGCGATCTGTTTTAGCGCCTCGATATGCTTTTTGGAGGCCTGCGGACGGCGTGTTGGTGCCGCGCTGCTTTCCATTCCGAACATGGGGGTAGAGTTGTTCTGCAACGCGTTCAGGATTTCCTGACCGAATGTTGCAGCGCTCATATCCAGTGATTTCGGATCTTCGGCGACTTCAGGCTCTTCGATATCTTGCTTGGTCGCGACGCGGTTTACGGCGTGTGCCACGATGCCTGTCAAATGCGGACGCGCCAGCGCCTGCAGTAATTTCGGGTCTTCAAACGTCCAGCCGATAATGCGCTGGCGTGCCTTTGTCGGGTTGCCTTTGGAGAGTTTCAGCGCTTCTTTGATGCGCTCTTCTGCGTATTCACGGCTCATACCAAAATCCGTTCGTTATCTCATACCCTTTTATTTTCTCATAAAACGGCATTTCGTCCAAGGACTTAAAGGTAAAATGCGATGTAACTAAATATAGTTAAAAAATTTCAAAAAGTTATAAACCATAATGAAGCAAAATGCCGCTGCCGCAATTAAAAACAAATTTGTCCATATTTTGCTATTTAACCATGACTGTTTTTCTTCCCAATGCTGAACAAGCATAACCTCTTGATACGTAACTACTTCCTTGTCGTACAAACTCTTGACAGACGAAGCATCTAAATCTCTGAATTCACTATGTGTTTCGTCTTCCTTCGATTTACCGAATATCGCTTTAGTTTGGTAGGCTTTATGCAGTGGAGCGAAAATATCTTCTATTTCTGCCTCATACAAACCTAAAATTATTGAACAAAATATACAAACCAACCCCAAAGATGCGAAGATCGTATTTATATAAATTTTATTATGTACGACACGCGCCTTGAATATAAATCCTTCCGGTCTGAAAATTTGAGACTTGAGAGGATGATCTATGTATACAGCGTCTTTTTTATATCTGACTAATGGACAAAAAGCCTTACGCCACAAATTGCTCCTTATGTACCGATAGCCAACTATTTCATATTCGCGTTTTGGTATACGCAAAAGCACCCATATGTCTTTAAAAATGAAATAAGGAACAAAAAGGAAGCCAACGCAAAATAAAAGAGCGGTAAAACCACCGCCTAAGGATGTATATAGAGTTTCCAGCCAATCTATAATTGGGGTCAATGCCGTTCAGCATATTATCCAATGCCAGATATTGGCCTGCGTGGACGGTTTCTACGCCGTATTGAGTGCTGAGGTCGACCATGCGGTTTACGTTCTCTGTTATTTTGCGGATGGTGAAGTCTTTGGCTTCTTGCACTTTGTCGCTGCCTTCAGAGGTTAGCTCGACATAGGCCGCGATGATGCCGCCCGGATTGGCGATGAAGTCAGGGACAACGTGGATGCCCTTTTCCATCAGCATCGGGTATGCCTCTTTAGTGACGGGCTGGTTTGCGCCTTCGGCGATGTATTTGGCCTTTACCTCGTAGGAATTGGTTTCGGTAATCACGTTCTGCACCGCGCACGGGAACAGGACATCCAGCTGCTGGAACAGCACGGCCTGCACGCCGTCATCGATCTTGCGGCCTTCTGCTGCCAGACCCTTGGTAATCTCATCTGCGTCATGCTTAATGATCGCGGTCATCAGGCTTTCCGATGGCGCGGCATCAAACATCCATGTGCCGCCGTATTTCGGGTCGGCAATCGCGCGCAGCTGGCCGCCATATTCCGCGAAGTAGCGGATGACCGCCGCGCCCATCGCGCCGATCCCCTGCACGCCGAAGGCTTTGCCTTGCACCGTATCGCCGTGTTTTTCGATCATGGCTTTGGCTGCGGTTGCCACGCCCAGACCTGCGATGCCGTTACGGTCGTAATCCGTGCCGCCCATATCGACAGGCTTGCCTGTAAAGCTGCGGGTTGAGCCGAGTTCATCACATGCCCAGATGGCATGGATGGGCTGTGCGCCGATATCAAAGCCGAAGCCGCCAAACGGCCCGCCATTTTCATGCAGGAACGGCTTACATAGCTGGACAAAGCGGCGGTATTTCTTTTCAAAGTCAGGAGCGGACGGGTCGGCTTTCATGCCTGATTTCGCGCCGCCAAGGCGCAGGCTCGCGCCCGCATTTTTCATCGCCATGGTGCGGGCGAGCATTTTGACTTCGTCGATATTCAGAAATGGCGTAATGCGTGTACCGCCTTTGCCGCAGCCCGGTAATTTGCCGCTGTTGCTGATGCCTGTGTTCCAGACAACGACATAGCCCTCAACGCCCATTTCGGGGTCACGGATTGTGACCTCCAGCTCGGGCTGCATGGATTCGAATTTCTCTTTTAAAGCCCCGAGAACATGAAAGAATTCTTCTTTGGTTTTCATTGCTTCTGCTGATACAGCCTGCCCCATAACAAGCCTCCCCTTTTATGTAGTGTTACCCTTTATTGTTATCGCCTGATGTGAGCCTTATAGCGGCCCTGATTCAAAAGTCGATTTTTTATCTAGTGTAAAGCCTATGCCTTGGCCTTCATGATTACGAAACTCTATCTGTTTGCGCAACATGTCAAGACGCAGCGCATCATCATCTTCGGCGTGCTCGATACGTTCCATCAGGGCGGCGACTTTTTCGAAATCACCGACATAGGCGTTTTTGATTTCGGCCAGCGCGGCGGGTGCTTTGCGGTCAAAATAATATTCGAAAGCGGCGGCAGCGCGGGTTTCATCCAGCGTCCCCAATTGCAAGCCATGTGAGAATTCAAAGCGGAATTTATCGGGCAGCACGCCGCTTTTATTGGTGACCACGGCAAATGGCAGTTTATGGTCACGCGCGCAGTCCATGAATATCTTGGTTAGCGGTGTGTCCCATTTTTTCCAGTTATCTACGGGGCTGAGCGCAAGCTGCTCGATATTATCAAAGACGACAAACAAGCCTTTATCCGCGGCCTGATTGAAAACGCCCATGATTTTGTCTTCGGGTGACGGGCCCATCGGACTGGGCGCGATCAGGTCAGCGACATCGACTTCGGCGACGCCGCGCACCATTTCCTCACCGATATATTGCATGGTCGAGGTGACGCCTGCGCCTTCTGCCCCCTCAACAATCAGGGCGAACGGTTTGCGCGCGCGGCCACGGGCAATCAGGCTTTCGACGGTCTTTAGCGAAGTCGCATCCAGAAATGACGGCTGATAGACCTTGCCTGCTGTTTCATGATTAACAATCGCATCGGAACGGCCTGTCATCAGCTGCGAGTCAGCGCGCAAATTCTCCTCAATCGCTTTGATGCCACCATTTGTCAGGCGTGCCACATTTGCGGCCTTGGCGATCATGCGCGGTGCAGGGCTGTATTTACGGGCGAGCATACGGATATCTTCTTCGGGTAGCGTCACGCCGTTGGCTTGCAGCTGACGGTTCCAGATATTGCGGCGGATCATCGCAGGCGGGTAATCCACGTATATGCTGTAAGTAAAGCGCTGGTTCAGCGATGAATGGAATTTCTGCGCAACATCGTTCCCGATATAGATTGTCACTACAGGGTTCGTTTCCGCCGTGCGGTTGGTCGCGATCTTGCTTTCGGTATCAGCGGCCTTGGTGCTGTCATTGCCTTTGATCAGCAGGTCTTCGGCCTCGTCAAACATAACGATAGCTTTCTTGTTGCCTTCCAGCAGCAGATGCGAACGGTGAAGCTGTGCCAGACGTTTTTGCGCCGTGCTTTTGTTCTTTTCACCCTTTTTCGGGTTATCGGGTTCGGTTTCACCCACGGCATACATGGTCAGACCGAGTGCTTCGGCGATTGCCTTGGCCATTTCGGTTTTACCGCCGCCCGCAGGCCCGTACAGCAAGATGTTCACGCCTTTATCACCGTTTGCAACGGCAGCCTTAATAATTTCGCACACATGTTTGATCTGTTTTGTGTGGTGGTCAAAATCACTGACATCCAGCGCGGCCGTGGTCGGTTTGCCCAGAATGGTGCTGATCACATCGGCTTCTTCCGCTTCGGGCGCGCTCAGAGCTGCGGCCAGATCACCATCGATCAGGGGCAAGAAGTTTGCCTCATTGAACTGAATGAAATCGTTTTTGGCCAGCACGCCTGACTTGCTGAACAGCTTGCGGGCTTTTTCGTACAGCTCGGGTTTGCCCAGCATATAACATGCCACACCCGGAATGTTGGACGGGTCTTTGTGGCAGACATCTTTAAGGATCGTGTCCATGTAAGGGATACAGCCGGTGACAAATACGAAAGTCAGCAATTCACGCTCATCCTCATCAAGGCCGAGGCGTTCAGCGAATTTCATGATATTATTAAAACCGTTATCGGGCGGCACATCAGAGGCAGAATCGCGCCTTTCGGCGAAATAGGCCTTCAGCAGATCCCAGTCTTTCTGCTCTACGCCTTGCTGGTGATTGGACATTTTCTCGTTATAGAATTTACGGTGCTTTTCCTTGCCTTCGTAATCGCGACCCAAGGGAAAGATTTTACCGTCCATTTCAATGCCGGCAATATCACGCTCGATCGCGGCACAAAGGCGGTAAGATGTTGGCGCGTTCGGGTTCAGGGATTCCAGTAGATTGAGAAAATAGGCGTGACCTAGCTTGGTCGTAAAATGACCCGTTCCATCAAGAAGCCTTTCTATCTCCTTGATTCCATTTTGTCTTTTTAAATCTTCAGTTGTGGCTTTTGCCATTCTTAGCTCCCTGTTTTATGTAATAACCTACTTTTGCAAATTATTTTACGGAACGCAAATTTTATTCTGCGATTTGCACAAGCTCTGATAACTCTTTCATCAGGCCCTGCACCCCCTTTACGCGTTGCCCTGCTGTCAGCCACTGGCGCACAGCCACCAATTTCTGGTCAGGGCGCAGCTTCACACTGCCCGCCTTGACCTGCATCCAGCGCATCAGGCCATCGACATTTGGCGGGTTATTATCATGGAATGTAACAACAGCGCCCTTCGGCCCCGCGTCAATTTGCGACACACCCGCGCGGCGACATAGCTGCTTGATACGGACGATATCTATAAGGTTATCAACCTCTTCTGGGATTTCTCCGAATCTATCTATTAACTCGGCGGCAAAAGATTCTATTTCGTCTACATTTTCCAGTTCCGAGATACGGCGATATAGCGACATGCGCACACTCAAGTCTTCGACGTAATGCTCTGGAATCAATACAGAAGTTCCCATATTGATTGTCGGCGACCATTTCTCCGATGGCGCTTCGCCGCTTTCAACATCAAAGCCTTCACGCGCCATAGCAACAGCTTCTTCCAGCATCTGCTGATACAGCTCTACCCCTACTTCTTTGACATGACCTGATTGCGCCTCGCCGAGCAAGTTACCTGCGCCGCGAATATCCATGTCATGGCTGGCAAGCTGGAAGCCTGAACCCAGCGTATCGAGCATTTCGATCACTTCCAGACGCTTCTGCCCCTGATCGGTCAGCGCCTTGTTCGGCGCATAGGTCAGATACGCATAAGCGCGCAGCTTGGAACGCCCAATGCGGCCACGGATCTGGTAAAGCTGAGAAAGGCCGAACATATCGGCGCGATGTACGATCATGGTGTTGGCCGTCGGAATATCAATGCCGCTTTCGATGATGTTTGTGGCCAGCAGGATGTCATACTGCCCGTCATAGAAGGCGGTCATGCGGTCTTCCAGCTCATCAGGCGTCATCTGGCCGTGGGCGCTGACGACTTTTAACTCAGGCACTAGCTCTTTAAGCGCCAACTCGACTTCTTCCATATCCTTGATACGCGGGCAGACATAGAAGCTCTGACCGCCGCGGTAATGCTCACGCAGCAAGGCTTCGCGGATAACGACAGGGTCATAAGGCAGCACAAACGTGCGGATTGCCAGACGGTCAACGGGCGGCGTGGTGATCAGGCTTAGGTCACGTACACCTGTGAGCGACATCTGCAAGGTGCGCGGGATGGGCGTTGCCGTAAGGGTTAGCACGTGTACGTTACTCTTTAACTCTTTGAGCTTTTCCTTTTGCTTCACGCCAAAACGCTGCTCTTCATCGACAATCAGCAAGCCAAGATTGGCAAATTTGATGCCCTTGCCGAATAGCGCGTGCGTGCCGATCACCACGTTGGCTGTGCCGTCCGCCATGCGTTCTTTGATCTTTTTGGCTTCGGTCGGCGTGACCATGCGCGACAGCTGCTCAATGCGCAGGCCTTCACCTTTGAAGCGTTCCATAAAGTTATTGAAGTGCTGGCGCGCGAGCAGTGTTGTCGGCACAACGACAGCCACCTGCACGCCGTTCATCGCGGCGACATAGGCGGCACGCAGCGCGACCTCTGTTTTACCAAAGCCCACATCACCACAGACCAGACGGTCCATCGGGTGCGGCTGATCAAGATCTCCAAGCACAGCGTCGATCGAGCGCTGCTGGTCTTCGGTTTCCTGATACGGGAAGCGCATGACGAATTTATTGAACAGCTCATGCGGGACAGGCAGCTTTTCCGCTTTTTGAAGCATACGGGCGGCAGCGATTTTCAGCAGCTTATCTGCGATAATCATCAGGTCTTTTTTGACCTTGGCTTTCCGCGCCTGCCAGCCTGCGCCGCCGAGTTTATCAAGCTGTATTGTGCCCTCATCACTGCCGAAACGTGACAGCACCTCGATATTTTCAACGGGAACAAACAGACGGTCATCGCCCGCATAGACGATTTTCAGGCAGTCATGCAGCGTGCCTGCGGCTGATAATGTTTCAAGAGACTCAAAGCGTCCGATACCATGATCAACGTGAACAACCAGATCACCGGGGGTCAGCGATGAGACTTCGGTCAGGAAGTTATCGGCTTTCTTGCGTTTTTTGGATTTACGCGCCAGACGATCACCAAGAATATCCTGCTCTGTCATCACAGCCAGATCAGGTGATGTAAACCCTTTTTCCAGCGGCAGGATAAACAGCCCCACCTGCGCGGGCTTGAGTTTCTTGATGTCTTCGTAACTATCGCAGGTCACAAGATTTGCGATGCCTGCATTATCCATCATGCTGCGCAGGCGCTCTCGTGTCCCTTGGCTATAGGCGGCGATGGTGACCTTACGCCCCTGCTCCTGCTGAAGCGCGACGATATGCTTGCGCAGCTCACCCAGCACATCACCATCGGGCAAGGCGCGGATATCACCGAAATCTCGGCCATTGCGCCCCTTACCGTCAGCGGCATTATCAGGCGCGGCAAAAGGCGCGAGCGTTTCCGCATCAGGCCACTCGGCCTTATCCAGAAACAGGCTTTTATAAGGTATCGGATGATAGACGCTGCCTGACAGGCTCTCGCGCTCTTTGGGCTTTTTGTTCAGATGCGCCTGCTGCAGAGTTTTGCGGGATTCATAGAAATCAACAATCTGGTCATGACGGGACTCAAACGCCTGCCCGCCATGATGATCGAGCGTAACTTCGGCATCAGATACGTAATCAAAGACCGTATCCATCGTTTCATGGAATAGCGGCAGCCAGTGATCCATACCGTTATAACGGCGCCCAGCGCTGACGGCTTCATAAAGCGGGTCATCACTGCGGACAACGCCGAACAGCTCACGATATTGAGAGCGGAAACGTGCGATTGACTCATCATCGAGGAAGAATTCGGTTGCGGGGTTCAGGCTGAACCCTGACAGCTTTTTATCTGTGCGCTGGCTGATGGCATCGAAACTGCGGATACTGTCGACCTCATCGCCGAACAGATCAATACGCAGCGGATCATCATAGCCCGGCGGGAACAAATCCACGATACCGCCGCGCATGGCGTACTCGCCCGGTTCGCGTACGGTTTCGGTGCGCATATAACCGTTATGGTGCAGGAAGTCCTGCAACTGCGCGATATCCAGCCTGCCGCCCTTTGTGACGGACAGCGCCGCCTTTTCAAGGGCATTGCGCGGCATGACACGTTGCGAGATGGCATTGACGGAGGTCAGCAAAATGCGCGGCTTGCGGGTTTTATCCTTTTCCCAGAGCAGAAGCTGCGAGAGCGCGGCCACACGGGCAGCGACAATCTCGTTATGCGGGGAGACGCGGTCATAAGGCAGGCAGTCCCATGCGGGCAATGTTACAAGATCGACATCGGGCGCAAAGAAGCTGATCAAATCCTGCAACATCGAGATACGCGTATCATCGAGCGCGATATGGATCAGGGCGCGGTCCTGCGGCATCAGATCGCGCGCTTTTTGGGCAAGCACGCGCGCATCCTGCCCTTCGGGCATTCCGAAAAGCGTCTTCATCGCCGTTTCAGGTGTCTGTTTTTGTGCTGTCTCCATGGGCAGGGTTATAGCCCATCAAAGGCGCGGATGCCAAAGAAAAATCAAATACCTACCACACCGAAGACAAGCTTTCTTATCAAGCTCATATCTTTTGCATAGGCGCGCCCTACGGCGGCTTTCAAATGATAGCTTACCTCTATGGCGGCGGCTTTGGTGAAGTCTTCGCCAAGATCAAGGATTTCATCTTCGCGCAGAACGTAATCTACGCCGCGTTTGATAAGATCATCACGCGACAGGCAGCCTAGACGCTCGGCTGAATCCAGTAGGCCGCTAATGATTTTGCGGTTTGCGATAGAGGGGCATCCGGGGAGCGTGCGGGCGTTAAAATGCAGACGCGCTGCCCGTTCGAACAGGCTTTTTAAATCATCCACCTCGTTTGGCGGTATCTTATAATGCGGCGTGTATATTGTTTTTTCTCCCTGATGGAAGAAACTGCCACAGCAATTATGGATATGTCAATTATTCAGCGTTACCGCCTTGCAGAATTTCATGCGGTCTGTGGGCAATCAGCTGATCAAGAACGGTATTCGCGTAGTTGGCAGGCACGTCTTCCTTGCCTGTAATCCAGTTATACAGGTCAGGATCGGGGTGCTGCAGGATATCATCGTACAGCGCCAGATCGCCTTCTGCCATTTGCGGAATATTCTGATCGGCAAACGAGCCCATGATCAAATCCATCTCACGCGTGCCACGGTGCCATGATCTGAAAATCAGGCGTTTGCGTTTGTTTTCGATGGTCTCTTCGCTCATGCGGGTCATCCCTGCTGTGTTGATATCTTATCCGTATTTAGCGCGAAAACCTTACCCAGCGCAAACACTAATAAGCCTGCCAGCACGCCCGGCGCGATTTCGTAGCAGTAATCATTTAGCCCCGCCGTACGCCATGCCAGCATTGCGCCAACACCTGCAAACACCATGGTGACCGCCAGTTTTTCGGACACATCTTGCTTTAACGCATAGACGATAATTAGCGGCGCAAAGGCTGACGCGAGCGCCGACCATGCAATTAGCACAAGCGCAAAAACACTATCACTGCCAAAGAGCGCGATACAGAGCGCCACTGCCGTGACAAAGACCGTGGAAAGCTTGGTCGCCATATAGCCCGATAATTTATTCGGGCAGAGATCTTGCGTGATAGCAGACGTACAGCTGAGGATTTGCGAGTCTGCGGTGGACATGGTTGCCGCGAACAGCCCTGCCAAAATCAGACCCACAAAGACATCAGGCAGTAATTCCTGCGCCAAGGTCGGCAGCGCGAGCTCCGCATCAAAGCCTTCGGTATCTGGGATCAGCAAGCGCGCAGATAGCGCCACAAGGATGGTCATCACGTAAAAGGCAATGTACCAGCTGTAATAATAAATGCGCGTGCGTGTCATGCTTTCAGGGGATTTCATGGTCATGAAGCGCACCATGATATGGGGCTGACCGACCACACCGACACCCGCAAAGAACCAGCCCAGCACAAACAGGAACGGTCCGATAAAGCCGCCAAACGGATGATCTGTCGGGAATAGGTTCATATAGGTATCGGATACGCCGTATAGCCCGTCTTTGAACTCGCCGATACCGCCGAGGCTCTGCACACCGACAAACAGCATCAGCGCCATGGCAATGATCATCACAAAAGACTGCGCCGCGTCCGTCCAGATGGACGCGCGGATGCCGCCTGCAAAACAATAAAGCAGCACCATAGCCGCGCCCATAATCGCGCCTGTTGAGTACTCCCAATCAAACAGAACATGCAGCGCCTTGCTGCCCGCGTTTAGCTGTGCGGCGGCATATGTGCCAAGGAATGCGACTGTAATCAAACCGCCGAGAATGCGCAGCCATTTGTAATCCTGCCCGCTCCAGCCTGCGATTGTGCCTGCAAAGCTGTAGGAGCTGTTCTCTTCACTGGCAATACGCAGGTTTTTATGCACGAAGAGTGAGGTGAGAAAGTCGCCGAAGACCCAGCCGATCATCAGCCAGATGGAGTGCAGACCGTACATGTACGTAAAGCCGATTTGTCCGACAAACATATAACCACTGTTATTCGTGGCAATCGCAGACAGCGCCACCAGCCATGGTTTGACGTTCTGGCCTGCGAGCAAATAATCCTCGCTGGTGCTTTTGCGTTTCATGACAGACAGCACGCCAACGGCGACAAATAGTAATAGGAAGAATCCGAAACTCAGAACGATCATAAGTATCCAAACGTTAGATTGATTGTATTTAACAGCGCCGCAATTAGCTGTGCGCTTATGTATCGGGTCAATTGCCCTATTTTGAAAAGTCTTTTAGACTCAAGCTACTGCGAGTCAATTTGATAAAGACAACATAGATAGACCATACGGATATGAAATCATTTTTAAAGGAAAACTTTGTTTTAGTTTTGGGNNCCTTACTCGTGCCGTTACGGAGCCGCCGCAATATGGTGTTCTTTTCACGCATGGCGGTAGCTATGCCAGCAAACAATCATTCGATTTCGATATTCAAGATGACGGTCAGTTAACAATCATTTTCGAGCTGGGTGACAACCTTAACGAAAATCACCTGCGATCAGAGCTTGAAATGACGCTCTATCATTACGATCCGAAGGAAGGCTCGGTCAGTAAGTTTAAACTTGAAGCGCCAAAGGATTTTGAGAAAGATCGCGAGTATAGCATCGAAGCCCCTTCCGCCCTTGCCGCACTGCGCTTCGATGACAGCGAGACATCGCCTGATGGCTATATTTTTGATCGCAAGGCGCGCAACAGCAGCGGCGGCCTTTTCACAGAGATGTTCGGATACAGACGTTACAGAAACGATATGGCGCTGATTAAGGGCGGTTATACCCACGACATTCCTGATGCGCCCAGCTACTACAACACACAATTCATCGGATGGGTAAAACATGACTAACGAAAAAGAAACCGCGCTGACGGAGATTGTCAGCCTTGCTGAACAGCACGACATAACAGCGGATGAAATTGCCGCCCGTATGTTGCAGGACGCCCCCAAACAGGCGAATTACAAAGGCAATCTGATGAAAACGATTTTCTCCTATATCGGGGGATTATTCATTTTTGCGGGTCTTGGGTTCTTTGTGGCCATGCTTTGGGATGATTTCACAAGCCCTGTGCGCGTTGCTGTGACTTTCGGATCCGGCCTGATTGCATTGATCATGGCGATTGCCACGCATAAAGACCCGCGATACGAGAAGGCTGTCACGCCGCTGCTGCTGATCGCGGCATTCCTGCAGCCCACAGGACTGTTCGTTTTACTGAACGAGTATTTTGACGGTGATGATGCGGCACTGGCGGCTATGGTCGTATTTGGCCCTATGGCAATACAAATGGCGCTTGTGTTCACAAAGCTGAAACGCACAAGCCTTGTGTTCTTTTATACAATGTTCGGCTTTGCGTTTTTCTCGGCGCTCATGCACAAGCTCAACATCGATTATGATTTGACCGCGACTGTGCTGGGCCTCTCAGGCCTGCTGATTTCGTATCACTACAACAAAACGCCATACCGTTCGTTTGTGCCTTTCACCTATTTTGTGTTCGCCATGATGTTTGCCTGCGGCACATTCTCGATCATCCACGACATCCCTGTGGTTGATTTCCTGCTGATCGGTGTGGCATCGGGCATGATTTATATGTCTGTCGTGGCGCAAAGCCGCTCGCTGCTGGTGGCCAGTGTGCTGGTGATGATCGGATATCTGGGGTATTTCACGGCCGAATATTTCTTCGATCTCGTGGCATGGCCGATTGCTGTGATCATGATGGGTTTTGTTATGATCGGGTTGTCGCGCTATGCGGTAAAACTCAGTGCAGATATCAAGTAAGCGCCTTTTCAGCGGCGCTTAAACAGGCTATCAATAGATATGCCTAGCACCGCTGCAAAAGAGGAAGCCCCCAAGGTGAAAGAACGCCCGTTCGTATTGGACGGCATCTTTACGCGCCTGACCGCCCTGCCCGGTATCGGGCCGCGCAGTGGCAGCCTTATGGCCAAGCTGGTCGGCGGTGATAAAATTCTGGATGTGCTGTGGCATAAGCCGATTGATTTCATTGATCGCCGCTTTACCCCGTCTGTAAAAGATGCGCCGAATGGGCAAATCTGCACCCTGACCATCACGGTTGATAAGCATAACGTGCCGCCGAAGCGTTCAATGCCCTATCGCGTGCTGTGCCATGATGATACAGGGCCGATTGATCTGGTGTTCTTTAACGCAAATAAAGACTGGGTTTCCAAGCAGTTACCGCTGGGCGCTGAAGTCGTTGTCAGTGGCAAGGTTGAATATTACCGCGGCAAGCCGCAGATCGTGCATCCTGATGCGATCGGCAGTGTCGAAGACCGTAAGAGCATTGAAACCGTTGAGCCGATCTATCCGCTGACCCAAGGGATTACCAACAAGCTACTGCGCAAGGCCGTACTAGCCGCATTGCCGCGTTTGCCTGAATTACCTGAATGGCTTGATCCAGCTTATAAGGAACGGCAGCGTTTTTTAAGTTGGCACAATACCTTAGATAAACTTCACAACCCTGTGAATACAAATGATTTATCGCCAGAGTCTTCTGTGCGCATGCGGCTGGCTTATGACGAGTTTTTGGCCAATCAACTGGCGCTGGCGATGGTGCGATACCATCAGCGCCGCCGCCAAGGACGCAGCTATAAAACTGGCGGAGAAATGCGCCGTAAGTTACTGGAAGCATTACCATTTGAGTTAACGGGCGCACAGCAGCGATCTATTGCCGAGATTGATAAGGATATGGAAGATCCGTCCAAGATGCTGCGTATGTTACAGGGCGACGTAGGCGCAGGTAAAACCGTTGTGGCGGCGCTTGCCATGCTGAACGCTATCGAAAGCGGCGCGCAGGCCGCGATTATGGCGCCGACAGAGATATTGGCGCGCCAGCACGCGGAAAGCATGAAGCCCCTGCTGGATGCGTGTGGTGTGCGTTTTGTAACACTGACTGGCCGCGATAAGGGCAAGCAGCGCGAGACATTACTGCAACAAATCCGTAATGGTGCGGCGCAGATTGTTATCGGCACGCATGCCTTGTTCCAAGACGGTGTGGAGTTTGATGATCTGGGGCTGGCGGTAATTGATGAACAGCACCGTTTCGGCGTTCACCAGCGCCTGATGCTGGCCGCCAAGGGTAAGGGCGTAGATGTACTGGTGATGACCGCGACCCCTATTCCGCGTACGCTGACACTGACGGCGTATGGCGATATGGAAGTCAGCAAGCTGGACGAGAAGCCGCCGGGTCGTAAACCCATTGATACGCGCCTGATTTCCCATGAACACGTACAGCAGATGATTGAGGGACTGGAACGCAAAATCGCCGAAGGTGAGCGCGTTTACTGGGTTTGTCCGCTGGTCGAAGAATCCGAGTTTATGGATGTGGCGGCAGCGCAAGAACGGTTTGAAATTCTGCAAGCCAAGTTCGGTGATAAGGTCGGGCTTGTTCATGGGCGCTTAAAGCCTGAAGAAAAAGACGAAACTATGGCCAAATTTGCCAATGGCGATATCGATATTCTGGTCGCCACAACCGTGATCGAGGTGGGCGTGAACGTGCCAGAAGCCACGATTATGGTGATCGAACACGCCGAACGCTTCGGGTTATCACAGCTTCACCAGCTGCGCGGGCGTGTGGGTCGTGGCGGTGATCAATCGTATTGTTTCCTTGTATACCCCAAGCGCCTGACAGAGACCGCGAAAGAGCGCCTGAATATCATGCGCGCCACCGAAGACGGGTTTAAAATTGCCGAGCGTGATCTGGAATTGCGCGGGGCGGGCGAAATCCTTGGCACGCGTCAAAGCGGGATGCCTGAATTCAGGCTGGCAGAACTGCCCGCCCACAGCGAATTACTGGCGGCGGCACGCGATGATGCCAAGCTGATCATGGATAAAGACCCGAAGCTGGAAAGCGAGCGCGGCAAGGCCTTGCGGACATTGCTGTATCTATTCGAGCGCGATCAGGCGATCCAGTATTTGCTATCGGGCTAAACGGGGTGAAAAACTGGCTTTTTATGGCAATATGCTGTAGAATGTCAGGAATTCAAAAAATATGAGGGATTTCAAGACGATGGCACAAGTCGCGCTGGAAGAAGTAGTAGACAAAGCTAAAAAACAAGACCCGCAGGCAGATCAGACCGCCGATCTTGCGGATGAACAGCGTAAAGAATTCGATTCTTTCATGCGTCTTCTGGCCGAAGTTTACGAGCAGCGTGAGAGCGCCTGCCACTGGAAATTCAAAGATATTACAGCCAAAAGCCGCCGCGCCAAGATTGACGGCGCTGACTGGCTGAACAAGACAACCGCTTCGATTGAACTGGCAGAAGATGATTCCAGCCGCCCTACTTTGCCGCTGATGACGAATTTGACGCTGCCAGGCGGTATCAAGGTTGAAGATATCGTGATTGAACGCTCCCGCGTAAGCGCCAACCTGACGCAATTTAAAGACAACAGCGAGCTTTTGAGCATGAATGCACTGGCGATGGTTGTCACAGCCGCCGCGAGTGCGGAAATGCGCAAGAAAGGCGTTGTCATCGAAGGTGATACACCCGAAGAACAAGCGGCACTGTATGCGGCCTGCCGTCTGGCAGGATTGCGCGTGAAGCGAGTCCCGCAGATTGACCCTAAACTGATGCAAAAAGCCGCACAGGATATGACGCAGGCTTGGGCCAAAGTGACGGCCGGTGCTCAGGGCAAATATTCAGTCGAGGCCGAAGAGGCCGCGAAAAAGGCTGCGCAAGCAGAAGCTGAAGCACAGGCAGAGGCTCAAGAGCCCGCCGCTGAAGAGAACGCCCAAGAGGCGCCTAAAGCTGAAGCCGCGCCGAAAGATGCAGAGCCTGCAACCGCCAAGGCAGAGACAAAATATGTTTCCGAGCCTTATAAAGTCAGCGCCACGCAAGGCATGGGCCTGATAGATGAAAGCCAGTACGGCATGGGCGAAGGTATGCGCGTACCCGCCGAGAATGTGAGTCTGATGGAAGAAGGCACCTATGGCCGCGCACAGGGTGCAGCGCCTAAAACCGTCGCCCCGGCTGCTTCATCAGAAGAACTGCCTGAAGACGTTAAAGACGCCGCTGCCGCGCTTGCCGATAGAATGGCAGCAGAACCTCAAGGTGACACATCACCAATTACAGGCGAACAAGCAGAAGAACGCCCTGAGCCATTAAAACTAGACGACTCGCAGCGTATAGATGTTGACGATGACTCTGAGCTTGCGGTTGCTGCAGAAGCTGAGGACGGCGATATCGTAAATATTTTTGCAGAAGATGAGGCGGAAAGCGAAGCGGCTGAAGAGGTTCAGGCCTCCCCTGCGCATATCTCGGCAACATTTAATGAGAGCGTTCTGCCTGAAGAGATTGCAGCGCGCCTTGATGAGCTGAACATTGATGCCGACCTTTATAAGAAAATCAGACAAACCGTTGTTGAAACAGGCGATGCACGCCGTGATACATTGCGTAATGCGTTCAAAGATGACGGTCTAAAAACAGCGCAGATTACGGCTGTGGTTGAAACGTTGGATAAAGAAGGCATCACAAGCCCGCAAACAAAGCCAGGCATGAGCCGCCGCGTTAATTTCGAGACTGACGGAACACCAAAACCACCACAGATTTTGTAAGCTTTATTTAGAAGTCGATGTTTTAGAGGCTGCCTTCTTTTTAGTGGTAGCCTTTTTTACGGCCGCTTTCTTGGTCGTTTTAGCCTTTGGTGATTTGGCCTTTACCGCTCTGGCTTTGGCAGCTTCTGAAATGGACGTGCTTTCGGCGACATCCTGAATTTCAGCTTTCTTAGTCGCCTTTTCAGCCTTAATCGCCGCTGTTTTCACGCGCTTACCTTGTGAAACATCGTTCCCACGATCAGGCGGCACGATAATACCCGCTGAAACAATCAGTTTCGCTGCCTCTTCTACAGTCATATCAAGGAAGTACAGCTCCTTTTTAGGTACGAACAGAAGATAACCCGATGTCGGGTTTGGCGTTGTCGGCACAAAAACGCTCATGGTTTCTTCGGCGGTCGTGCGCTGCACCTCACCTTCGGAGCGGCCTGTCACAAAACCCAGCGACCAGACACCTTTAACAACCTCGCGGAAGGCTTGGGACTGGCTGGCCATGATGGTTTCCATGATCTGCTTGATCGCGTTGTATATCTTGTTGATCACCGGCACTTGGTGCATCACATATTCAAAAATACGGTAGATCATGCGCCCCAGAACGTTACGGGCAAACCAGCCAATCAAAATAAATGAAGCAATCACGATAATCAGTGAGGCTATGGACTGGATCAGCTGCACACCGGGTACAGAGAGCGGCAAGTAATTAAACGGGTTCAGCTCCCACGGAATTAAGGCTGTCACACGGTTATTAATGAACTGCAGGAAAATCCATGTCAGGTAAATCGTAATACCGATGGGTGCGGTAACCAGAATACCTGCCAAGAAATAGGCGCGCATTCTGGCAAATGGCCCTGTTTTCAGGTCATCTGACCCGTCATCGTCCAGCATTGATTTAAAACCGTCGCTCATGTCATCTCCGTTTTGTATGGCTGACCACAAACTTACACTTTTGCTGCGCCAGCACAAAGAACAAAACTTGCAAAATTTCTTTTCACGCGCCAATATCCGTAAATTTTAAAACTTGGGAAACACCAATGGATCACGAAAAATTCATGCGCGAAGCCATTCAGATGAGCCGCGATAGCGTCCATAAATGCGGCGGCGGGCCGTTTGGAGCGGTTATCGTAAAAGACGGCAAGATCATCGGACGCGGCGCGAATAACGTAACGCAAAATAATGACCCCACGGCGCACGCCGAAGTCTCCGCCATTCGCGATGCGTGTGCGCAGCTTGGTGATTTCAGCCTTAAGGGCTGCACGATTTATAGCTCTTGCGAGCCCTGTCCCATGTGCTTATCTGCCATTTACTGGGCGCGTCTGGATAAGGTTTACTTCGCCAATACGCAGGATGATGCGGCCAAAATCGATTTCGATGATGCCTTTTTATATCGCGAGGTTGCCCTGCCCCTGCAAGATCGTAGCCTGCCTATAGAGCAAATATTGCACGAAGAAGCCGTCGAAGTGTTCCAAGAATGGGCCAATAAAGACGATAAGGTTCAGTATTAATTTATTTGTGAAAAATTGTATTTATTTACGATTTCGGCATAAGAATTAATGCAAAAATAACCTTCCTAGGGCATGATAAATATCATGGTAAATCAATACGCTATCGCCATAATCGTTACATTTATAGTGCTGTGCGCACCTTTGGGCGCAGCGCTCGCGGCGTGTTTTGAGCCGGACCCGGCACAAGCTGAAGGTGAATACAAACCTCACCCTGTTCCGGGTGATGTTTGTGCAGATGGCACGATTTATGCCGGATTAAGCCCTGATACGGGCACAGCCATGTATACAACCGCTATGGATATGCCGGAACGCGGCCAATGGAGCGATATTGTAAAAGAAGTTGGCGCGTCATCAAGCCGCCAAGGCACAAAAAACGTCCAAGCTGTGAAAGACCGATTATTTTCCAAGCAGTCCTATCACCGCCTGAAGGCCAATGCGATTTATGTCTGCGATAATGTCTATATGCACGGCCATGGTGATTGGTACTTGCCTGCTGAAGCGGAACTGAATGTTTTGTTCAATAACCGCTATAAAATCAAAAACTTCAATTATACGGGCGAATTTCCGGACGGGCTTTACTGGTCCTCAACCGAAGAAAGCCCCTTAAGTGCTTTTGCCAAAAATTTTAATATCGGCTACCGCATCAATCTTGATAAAGAGAATTTTGTATCCTATCGCTGCGTGCGCAAGGATGCGTCTTACTAGCCCTGTGATGACGGTTTATCGTGATCACGATAACGGCGCAGCTCCTTTAAAAGATCAATCATTTGCGATCCCTTTTTCTCGATCAGGCTTTTCATTGCCTCTTCCCAGAAGACAGAGCCTAGCAAATGATCATTTAAATTGAGTTTGATATGCTCAATTTCTTCAATAATTTCATCGATATCGTCGTAATTTCTGGCCATAACGCGCTCCCCACTCCTGTATTGAATTTAGTTTATGCTTTTGATCGAAGTTTCTAAAATAAAAACTTGACCTTTGCCGCGATAATCCATAAGTTACGGCTTCGTATTTATACGACAAGACCGCTTAGCTCAGCCGGTAGAGCAACTGACTTTTAATCAGTAGGTCGAGGGTTCGAATCCCTCAGCGGTCACCACCTCCTCAATAAATCATTGATATATAAGCAAACCCTTGGTTTCTATACACTTTCTTTTCGTATTTGCTACGATAATGTGCTACGAAAAGGTATGAACGAGATGGCAAAACCAATAGGCTTGATGCCGAGAGGAAATGGTTTCACTTTTAGAATACATGTACCTAAAGATTTGCAGGGTCATTTTGAATACAACGGCAGCAAAACCATAAAAGATATTTGGGTTACACTAGAAACTTCTGATTACAAATCAGCGTGCTCTAAGGCAATACTAAAAGCGGCAGAGTTCGAAAAGCGTTTTGAAGATGCCAGAATACAACTAAAAAAGAAATCAGCTCCCATAACAGTAACAGCAGATCTTTTATCTACCCTAAGCGATAGTCAGCTCTATGTGCTTGCGCGGGGGTGGGTAGAAAAGATTGATGCCGCACATGAGAAAGCCATTCTGGAGCAAGGACGACCTGAAGACCTAGAGCTTCATATATTGGATTTAAAAATTGATCTAAGTGAAGCCGAAATCGCATACGCAGAAGATAATTTAAGCTATGTAAGTAAAATTGCTAAGAAGTACCTATTGGAACAAGAGATAGGCTTTGAAGAAAGTTCACCAGCATTTAAAAAATTCTGCCGTATCTTTCTGGAGGGCATGGTTGAGGAAGCCCAGAAAGCACTAAAGCGCGGAATGGGAGAAGTCACACCTGAATACATCAATCCAAAATTCAAGCCTACTGAGCCACTAAGCTTAACGACATCTAAAACATTCGATGAAGTTAAAGAAATGTATCTGACATTTAAGCAAGATATCTTAAGCGAAAAGCGCTTAAACGAGACCAGAGCTATGCTGGATATAATCAGTGAGCTTTTTGGCAAAGGCTTCCGAATGAGTAATTTGGACGCTGAGAAAAGCGATAAAATGGCGGCTCTTTTAAAGAAGATGCCGAGTAATGTTCGTAAGAAATATCCAGAAAACCAATTCACTCTTATAGAGGCTATTGATCGAGGTAAAAAATCAGGGGCGAAAACAATCTCCGTTAGTTCTTATAATAAATACATTTCGGCTTTCTCTGGCATGATGCAGTGGGCAAGAAGAAGAAAATACGTAGAAGATATTTTTGTAGAAGACTTGAGGGTACGAGAAGATGTTCGTCAGGCTGAAAAAAAACTTCCTTTTTCTGATGAGCAGTTAAAATCAATTTTTAGACTAGATGAATTTGTCCGTTATCACGAACTCAAAACTAGCTCCAAAAGTAACAGTTCAAAAGATAAGGCAGATGAAAAATTTTGGGTATCGCTTATCGCACTATTCATGGGCATGCGGCTGGGCGAAATATGTCAGCTAGATGTAAATGACTTAGAGGAACAAGACGGTATTCTAGTGATAAAAATCACTGAGAATATGGAAGACTATGAAAACGAAGAAAACAAAAAGCGCCTTAAGACCCGCGGCTCAAACCGAACAATCCCAGTACACCCAGAGCTAATAAAAATAGGCTTCAAGACTTTCTGGCAAAATCAGAAAAAGAGAAATGCTAAAAAACTATTCCCAAGCGTAAAGCCTGTGAATGGTTCATGGTCGCATAAACATTCAGGATGGTTTAGTGAGAAATGTTTGCCTAAGGCAAAAGCAAAAACTGCAAAGCATACATTCCACAGTTTTCGACATAACTTCAGAAACGCAGAAAGGCGTGCAGAGCTGCCAAAAGAGTTAGCCGACTTTTTGGGGGGATGGAAGACGGATGGCGTAAGTAGCTCTTATGGAGATATGAACTCCGCATACAGCACAAAGCAGCTTTACGATGCTATTTCAAAGATCAAATATGAAGGCTTAGATCTTTCTCACCTCTACCCTAAACACAGAGAGCGTTAGCCAAGAATTAGTATCAAGGGGTACTATAGTTTATATCTATACGCCCTCAAATCATTGGCCATCAAAAATTGAACCTAGGTTCAAAATTCAATCACTTGAACAATAATATTGCCTCACCCCGCCAAACTGTTATTCTGGCGATGGATCAGCACTAGTGCAGGTCTGGGGCTTAGTAACCCCTATCGAAAGCGGCATTCTAGACACTGCCGTAAACGTGTCGCTACTCAGCTTAAGGCTGGGTGGCGATGTCATGTACAAGGCGCAAGCCCAAAAGCATCGCGCCGTTTCTTTCGATACGGTTACTAACACCTAGCTACCAGAGCGATTGTGTTCTGGTGGCTTTTTGAAGACGCTTATATGTCTTTTAGTTTTCAACACCCTACTCGGAGCCACAAATGCTAACGCCTTTGATAAGCTAACCGTACAGCAAGAAAACCATTTTGGCTGTTCATCTAAGGACTACTTTAAGCAAGTAAGAACTTACATTTGGCAAAAGGATAATGTCGCCTTTGAAAACGCATTAGTGCTTGGCGTGGCCACCGGCGAATGCACCATTTTCAAAAGAGGCGAAACCGTTTACGCAGTGGGTCATGGTATGGGAATAATTAAGCTTCGTCGTGAGGGCGAGATGTCAGACGTTGAACCATAATGAACTATTGGGATCTGGATAGATTAGGACGTGTGAGGCTCTCGGAGAATTTCTTCTTTCGAGAGTTTTTACATTCTGAAGTAGGAAATTTCTTCGGCATTCCCAATATTCCTGATGACCCTAAGCTAGCGATTGAGACGGGCAGTAAGCTATGCCAAGAAATTCTAGAACCGTTGCAAAAAGAATACGGGCGCATTCATATACGCTCAGGTTATCGTAGCTCACACCTTAACGCATTTTGCCACCATAGGGGGCTGGGCTGCGCGTCAAACGAGAAGAACTTTGCTAGGCATATATGGGACAAGCGTGATGCACAAGGCTCCATGGGCGCAACTGCATGCATCGTGCTACCCTCTTTCCTGACCAAGTTCGAACGCACGGGTAACCTTACACCTCTAGTCAGGTTTATTAACGACAACCTGCCCCACAGCGAACTAATGTTCTTTAAGCAGCAATGCGCTTTTAATATAGGTGTAAAAGCTTGTTAATTTATATCTTGAAGTACTCAAGATATTTGCTATAGCTGCTACCTTAGAATACATGGGGGAATTATGGGTGAGAATAAATTAATCAGCTCTACAGAAATAACGCATGATGGCGTCAAAAGCCTATTCAAAAACTCTGAGCCTTTAGATGCAATTTTTGAACTTGTATGGAATGGCCTGGACGCTAACGCTAACAACATAGACGTTATCTTCGCAGAACATCAGCTAGGAGCACTAGAAACAATACTTATTCTAGATGACGGGCATGGAATTGATATTCGCAATGAAAAAGATAATTTCGGCAAGTTTAATGACAGCTCCAAAAAATTTGATTGCGAAAAACACGGTTCTTTAGGAAGAGGACGTCTAACATTCCACAAACTATGCGATACGGCTATCTGGCACACTAGAACCAAGAACTATGATGCAAATGTAAAAATAAAATCTTCTGCCATTAAAAATTTTGAAATCAGCTATCTAGAAGACGCAGCCTCCAATCACCCTTACTTAGAGGGAATAGAAACCGGAACCTGTGTAGAACTCTATGGTTTTAACAGCAAATTTTTCTATAACGACCCATCTCTACCTAAAAAATTTAGTAACGAATTTGGCTGGCTTTTAGCGCTAAACCCCAACAAGAGCATCAGAATTAATGGCCAAGAAGTATTAGTTCCGCCTGCAGAACTGCACAAAAGAACCTTTCTAATAGACGGACACAGATTTGAGGCAACTTTAATTAGATGGTATGAAAAACCCAGTTCGGAAAAGTCTTATAACTACTTCCTAAGCCACGATTATAGAACCATAGACAGAGAGCTAAGTAGCTTTAACTGTAAGGTAGCATTTTACTCTAGCCTCTACATCTTCTAT
>LWDU01036448.1_pt1 | contig 26361 bp, 17 predicted proteins | sample 727161 | NCBI WGS metagenome assembly LWDU01 (sample SAMN04566230, study PRJNA314399) | hydrothermal vent metagenome | isolation source: deep sea hydrothermal plume seawater | place: Mexico: Gulf of California, Guaymas Basin | collected 2004-07-11
GCGTTCGAGCCGTCAAGCCGAGCCGACGTCCAGTCCTGATCCGCCTCGATGTGACCGTCGAAATCGAGGTAAATCGTCACCGGCGCACCAGGCAGGCTGCTGACCTGAATCGGGTTCGTCAGCAGCAATCGCGACTCCAGAGTTTCAGCGGACGCACCACCAGCTTGTTTCTCACGACGAATTCGGCGGACGGATGCTCGCGAGCGGCGGAACGTGGACAGCAGAGATTGCAGAACTGTCATTGAAGAATCCTTCTCGAACCTGTGCTGAGATTAGAGATCAACACAGGCATTGTGGGCGGTATGCCCAAAGATCACGTATGAAATGTGGTTTCAGGAGCTATCAAAACTGATGGCTGACCCTGATTCCAGATAGTTTTTCCTGTGTCACGGAAATGCCTGAAAACTCACGCCAATTCGCCTATATGATCGGTGCACTCGGTCCTTGGCGCCCGATTACCGTCCGATTCCCACCATCTGAACTCTAAACGAGCTCAGACAAACTAGGACGAAATCAGAAACTCCAACCAACAGGAAAAGTAAAAACTGTCCAAATGTACACCACCTGGGTGCACAGGCAGATCTCCTCCGCGCTGGAATACCCTTGGTTTTTCGGTTGTATTGACCACGTGGCGGAACTCATGTTTCTCAAACTGCCCAAGTCCCTCAAACCTAAGTGTGCCGCATCGAATGTCCCGATCGTCACAATTGTGGTGATTGTCGGGCAGTCAGCACCAGCAGTAATTGCGATGGCCGACATTTTGCTGGCAACATTCGCCAATTGACGTTCATCTGCGCACGAAAAAGGACGGGAGTTTTCGTCCCGCCCCGTCAGTCCGTTCCCTGCGAAACAGATTCCCGATCCTATTGGTGTACGCAATTCAAGCGAAATTGGGAGTCATGACCCCCGCAGCCGAGCCCCAATACTGAAAAGCACGATACCGACGACCAGTGAGATTGGCATCACAATCAGTCGAAAACCAAATTGCAGCTGAAACACGATCAGCACGGGAAGCATCGCCAGGACAAACAGCTGCATCAGAAAGCCCAGTTGCTGTTTCATTCCGCTTCTTCAAACAAGCCAGATGGATGAACCTGACGTCCCGCCGGGACGTTCGAAAGCGCCTGCCGTCCGATTACTTTTCTTCAAACAGGGCCACGTCTGCTTCGATTTTGAGTGGCCGATTGTCGCCTTCTTCCACGCTGACTTTGTATTTGCGGTCCAGGTAACCCACACGTTCATGCCAGATTCGCAGTTCGTGATCGCCAACGGGCAGGTTTTCCATCTTAAATTTGCCCTCAACGTCAGTGGCCACAGCATACGGGTGATCCAGAACCAGCCAATGAGCAACCATCCACGGATGCAAGTCGCACTTGACCTGATGAGGCACGATTTCTCGTACCGCCGTCGCCACATCAACGCCGTCGCCCATTTTGGTATTAGGCGCAACAAGAATGTTCATGGCCTGATTTCGAAGTGGGTACGTATGTGTGTTATGTGCAGTGGGATCGCTGTTCAGCACCTCGACGGTTTGCCCCGCCTGGACGACCAGAACATGCGGAATGAACTTGCAATTCTTCTGATCGAAGATCATCTTTGGTGCAGGCTTGGCAGCTTCCGGATGGATGTTCTTCGGAGCCTTGTAGATGTACAAAAAGACGTTGGCAATGCCCTTCGTTTTCTTGTCGATAACAAGGTCATCGCGATAGGTATCTGCCGCCGCACAGACTTCGCCATCTTTGACCGGCGCTCCCTTGGCGTGCAGCAGCACGGGGTCCGGGACATCACCTTTCAGCACAACTCGACCGGAGATTGTTCCCCAGTCGGCAGCAAAACCGGCGGGCGTCAAAACTAAAACAGTCAAAACGGTCAGCGTGATATTCTTCATCAGGGCACTTTCGGAATTCAAGTTTGTCATGACAGGTTGGTTGCTGGCACAGAAACTGCGATGCGTGGATGTTCCGGTATCCAATTTGAGACGTCGGACTTGAGGGCATCGCCGTGCCGGGTGGGACCGCAGCTCGCATCGACGACTGCAGCTGTGGCTATTCTATGCTGGTTTGGTGCAAAGTCGACGAGGTGCCTGTCGTTTCCGAGGATTCCCGGACGTTCTTCCCGAGCGCAGGAAGCCGCGTTAACACCATGATAATCGCAGTAAATGCGAACATCGCGGCACCACGTCCGTTCCGCCAATTCAACCGTCAGATTGCTCGTTCTGACAACGGGCGTCGTTGATCGGCGCTCAGCACCGGCACGAATTATTGCACCTGGTTTGCATAGTGAAACTACCCCTGTCAGACTATTCCAAGAACCATGTAGAATGTATTACATATCACCCGACATGGCAGGCCCGCCAGCGAACTTAAGCGACCGTTCGGTGTCCTGTGATCCGCTACCGGTGGACGCTGCAAGGATGCGGAGAACCATCGACGTATCGAAAAAAAACTCAAATGCTGTCACGTTTGGCCACTTATACCCTACTCGGAATTGAAGCGCGACCTGTCGAAGTTGAAGTTGACATTTCTCCGGGTGCTTTGCCCAAAACGATTCTGGTGGGGCTGGCCGAGGCAGCGGTCAAGGAAAGCACACATCGTATTGAGCGAGCGTTAGTCAACAGCGGTTACAGCCGGCCCATGGACCGCGTGGTGATCAATCTTTCGCCGGCTGACCTGCCCAAGGACGCCGCTTCTCTTGATCTGCCCATCGCGCTGGGGTTGTTGATCTCCGACGCGCAAATCGAAACAAACCCGGAAGTCGACGCTGTGTACATAGGAGAGCTGGCACTCGACGGAACGCTGCGTCCCGTGCGCGGAGCGCTGTCGATGGCGATTGCAGCTCGCGATGCGGGCAAAACGCATATTGTGGTGCCGATCACGAACGCTCAGGAAGCTGCCGTTGTCGAAGGCATCGAAGTCATTTCGGTCGGCATGCTCGCGGAGGCCGTCGGATTCCTCACCGGCAATCTTCCTCTGGACCCCGTTGTGTTCAGCTGGGACAAGGCTCGCAATGACTTCGGCGCATACGAAGTTGATTTCGTCGACGTCAAAGGCCAGGAAATGGCCAAACGTGCACTGACCGTAGCCGCGGCAGGCTGTCACCACATCATGATGATTGGCAGCCCAGGCACGGGAAAAACGCTGCTGTCACAACGGCTGGCAACAATTCTTCCCGAACTTGAACCTGAAGAAAGTCTCGAAACCACCCAAATCTACAGCGCTGTCGGCCGCCTTGAACCAGGGCAACCGCTGCTGTTGACTCGTCCGTTTCGTGCACCGCATCATACGATCAGCGAAGCCGGTTTAGTGGGCGGAGGAAGTATTCCTCAACCAGGCGAAATCAGTCTTTCGCATCACGGCATTCTATTTCTGGATGAACTGCCGGAATTCAATCGACGCACGCTGGAAGTACTGCGTCAACCATTGGAAGACCAGTGTGTCACAATTTCGCGAGCCATGGGCAGCGTCACGTTTCCGGCCGATCTGATGCTGGTGGCCGCCATGAATCCATGCCCGTGTGGCTTTCGAGGCGATCCCAAGCGGCAGTGCAGTTGCAACCCGATGCAGGTCGAACGCTATCTCAGCCGTATCAGTGGACCGCTGCTGGACCGCATCGACATCCACATTGAAGTTCCGCCCGTTCCATTTCGGGAGCTGTCGGACACGGTCGACGGCACGTCCAGCGAACAAATGCGGGCACTCGTGATTCAGGGGCGAGAGCGTCAGAGGCATCGTTTTCGCAACCACAAGACTCGGGTTAATGGGAAAATGAAACCTCCCGAAATACGTATATTCTGCAAATTAAATCGGGATGCAGAGCTATTGCTGAAGGCAGCGATGGAGGAAATGGGGCTTTCTGCGCGGGCGCACGATAAAATACTGCGAATCGGCCGAACCATTGCCGATCTCGTGGACAGCGAGGAAATACAGGCAGAACACCTCAGCGAAGCCATCAATTTCCGCACGCTCGACCGAAACTACTGGCAGCAGTAAGCCCTGGAGGTCCTGCGAGCGGGAAAACATGAACTCCGCTTCAGGATCGAATTGACTTAATCAATCGTGGCGATATCCTACGCGGTTCAATTTAGCCCGGAATTTGTTGAGAACTGAAAGAAACCAGTCAAATGGGACGATGTGAGCGACAGCGAGAACTTGCACGACGTCGTAAAAGACGAGTTCAACTGACAAAGATGCGCGTAAAATACGCCGCAGCCACATCAGATACGGAAAAAGCTGAGATTCTGGCCAAAGCCCGCCGAATGAGCCCATTCGTCGAACTGGCAGCTGCGGCTGAATAACAGCCCGTCATTGAATTTAGACCGACCCAACGACGAGCGCCACGGCACTCGTCGTTTTGTATGCGCGCACGTTTCTTGCACATCTTCGCGTGACTGAAGCTTTCAGTCGCCCTTCCGCAGGTCAGGTTATGCCTGACAGGATCCCGATCGCAGGCCGTATCAGCATGAAATTTGAAACCAAGTGTGTTCACACGGGGGTCCATAAGGATCAGCAGTACAACAGCGTCATCACGCCCATCTACCCGTCGTCGACATTCTATTTTAACGACCTCGAATCCACTTCAGGTTACGACTACACCCGCTCCGGCAATCCAACGCGCGATGCGCTGAACGAAAACCTTGCCGCCCTGGAAGGTGGAGTCAGCTGTGTGACAACATCCAGTGGCATGTCCTCCGTTCATTGCGCGATGTCGCTGTTCAATCCCGGTGATCACATCGTCGTTCCGGCAGACGTTTACGGGGGCACGTTCCGACTGATTGATCAGTTTCTCAGAGAAAAGGGACTGTTGTTCACCTTCGTTGATATGACTGACCTGTCAGCGGTAGCGGCCGCTATGCAGCCTTCGACAAAAGGTGTGTGGATTGAAACGCCCAGCAATCCCATGATGAAGGTCATCGACCTGTCAGCCGTGGTGGAAATTGCGAAACGACAGAAGGCCCTGACGATCTGTGACAACACGTTTCTGTCGCCGTATCTGCAACGACCGCTGGAATTTGGCGTCGACGTCGTGGTGCACTCGACCACCAAATACATCAACGGCCATTCAGACGTAGTCGGTGGTGCGGTCATTTCGAAAGACAAAGACATTGCCGATCGCATCGCATGGCTTTGCAATGCCCTTGGTCTGGCCTGCTCACCATTTGATGCATGGCTGGTGCTGCGAGGTGTCAAGACTCTGGGCTGCCGCATCGAGGCTCAACAAAGATCGGCGATGAAGATTGCTCGGTTTCTGGAAAGCCATCCGCTTGTGGAACAAGTCTATTACCCGGGTCTGGAATCACATCCTCAGCATGAACTTGCAACGCGGCAGCAGGACGGCTTCGGCGCAATGCTTAGCTTTGACGTGAAGGACGGACGTCCAGTCGCGGAAAAAGTTTGTATGAATTCAAAGCTGTATGATGTTGGTGTTTCACTCGGCGGCATCGAAAGCCTGATTTCATTCCCGGTGACGATGAGTCACGCAGCGATGTCGCCGGAAGGGCGCAAAGCGGCCGGCATCACAGAAAAGACCGTCCGCATTTCCGTTGGTCTGGAACACAGTGACGACCTGATTGCAGATCTGAAGCAGGCGTTGGAAGGATAACGGCCAGGAAGCTGTCCGGATTTCTGAACCTGTGAGCGGCAAGGCGGCAGCCGCGGGTGAAAACACTGCCAAACACCGGCGGCTAGCGCCGTGCCGCTCACAGGAACAGACGTTGCCGGACAGTCGCTAGGCCAGTTCCCAGCCTTTCCGATACTCACGCCGGATGAACCGGTCTGCTTCGGGGGCATTGGTGGCCTGCATGTTTTCCGCATCCCATTCCAGTTTCCTGCCAGTACGGAATGCGACGTTGCCCAGATGGTTCGCTTCGGTCAGCCAGCCGGCATATTCAAAGTTGCACGTCGTCATGTCTCCCGTTTTGGCCGCGTGAATCCATTCCGCGTGATGGCCCAGTGACGGCCGGATATACGGTTTCGGCGGAGTAAAGTCTTTGAAGTTATCTTCCGGCAACAGGATGTGTTTACCGTAATCGGACAGCAGCATGCCGTCGTCACCGATGAACAGGACTCCGCTGTTCCATTGAGGAATCCCGCCGGCCGTCCAGATTTCCGGTTTGTTGGCGCCTTGATACCAGTTGACTTCCACCGCTGGCATATCACCGCGGGCACCGTATTCGTATTTCACCTGCATGGATGCCGGGGCGATTTCGGCGTGTGGCTCCGGGCCGCCCGCGTGAATCGTCAGCGGTGCCTTCAGATTAAGAGCCCAGAACGGCAGGTCCAGCCAGTGACTGCCAAGATCCGACATCGTGCCGTTGCCGAAATCCCACCAGCGATACCAGTTTGGTCCCGGGAAATAGACGTTATTGAATGGCCGATGCGGCGCCGGGCCAAGCCACAGGTCCCAATCAAGCCCCTCAGGTATTGGGTCTGCTTTGGCCGGGCGCTCCACCACGTAGACTCGATCCTTATTCCGCTGAAAGTCAGCCTTTGACTGTCGTCCCCATGCTCGACCTACCCAGGTATGACATTCGCGGACCGGCCCGATCGCTCCCGATTGGATCAGTTCGACGACTCGGCGATAGTTTTGGCCGGCGTGAATCTGAGTTCCCATCTGAGTCGCCACGCCGGCTGTCAAAGTGGCTTCGCGGATCACTCGGGCTTCGTAGACATTATGGGTCAGCGGCTTCTCACAATAAACGTGCTTGCCCATCTGCAACGCAGGCAAAGTGGCAAAGGCATGCGTGTGTTCACAGGTACTGACGACCACCGCATCAAAATCATTCGCATGATCAAAAAGTCGGCGAAAGTCCGTTTCGGTTCGTGCCTGCGGAAACGCATCGGCAGCTCGGCCGAGGTTTTTTTGATTGACGTCGCAGAGCGCCACGATGTTTTCGCTGGACACATTTTTCAGATTACTTCCGCCGCGACCACCACAACCGATGACGGCAATATTCAGCTTGTCAGCCGTGCTTTGTTGAGCCGGAACAAAGGTCGGTGCGATAAACGCGCTGCCGGCAATCGTCGATGATGTTTTGAGAAACTGCCTGCGGCTTGTTGTATGCTGAGACATCGATTGGTTTTCCCGTAAAAAGTGGTGAGCTACAACGTATTACGTTGACTTGTGGCCGCGGCGAACGTCTTTCCGCTTGCGAGAGTCGCTTTCCCACGAGCCCCACGACCATATCTTTTTGAAAACTGTCTACTTCGGTGTGTTCACGCGCCACAAAGGCTGTCCGGATCGTTCACTGTTCAGGTACAACCACTTGCCGGTTGTGTCGAAGCAAATGGTTTCTCCCTGTTTCCGAGGAGGCAGGTTGAAGGCAGTTCCAGGTTCGGTGAACGCATCCGGCGAGTGCGTTAAACATTGTGCAGATGACCATTGTCCTTCCATCCGGCGAAATATCCAGCGCAGTGGCAAATGGGACGAATGCGGCAGCGATTCTGGTCGCAAACAGCTGCTGCCGTACGTTACGCGTGTTCAGCGGCAGTCGGTAGAGTCCGCACTTGTGAGGCAAACTCTTGGTGAGCAGCAGAATCTCTCCTCGCTCCACATCAACCGCTACTCCTTCGCAGTTCGCCGGACCATGTTCGTAAGAAAATGTAATTGTTGACGAAACGTCCCATGAAATCGTCACAGGACGGTTGGCCGCGGGAACAACGGGCTCTCTCAGCAGATAAAGCCGGCAGGCGGGAAGACCGTTTGCGCGTTTCACCGTGTTGTCACCCACATCGCCAATCAGCAACCATGACTCGCCATTGATCTGAAACGAGCACACGTCTTCCCAGTCATGGGCGTCGGCACCAACGATTTCAACGACTGCCTGTGTCACACCATTCAGGCCGACAAGAAACAGGCGAGCCTGGTCACCGGAGTCATTGTGCATCCAAATGGCATTTGGGTTCGCATAACTAATGGCAATCCCACTGCATTCGTTGATGCGTTTGTCTTCCACGACGGCAACACTGACAAAGTCGTCAGCGGTACAGTACGAACAAACGGCCGCCGCACAAAGAAGTGCAACAACGGTGTTATCGATAAAGAGACTCATCGCCTGATCATAGACAGGTCATTCGTTGAGTGCGATGCTCCCGGGCCGTTCCGTTTCTTTCTACGAGCGTTGAAAGCCCTGTTCGTGCCACTCCATCTATTGTTTCCGCTGTTCTCCAGTGTTGTGTTTGTGCTGGGAATGATGTTGGCGAAACAGGCGATTGATCGCGGCGCCAGTCCCTGGACCGGCACTTTTTTCGGCAATTTGTGGCTGGCTTTGATCTGGGTGGGGGTGGGGATCGTCCGACGTGAAGTGATCCCGGTGGAAGCCTGGGGCGGCGCCGCAGTGATTGGTCTGCTGTTTGTTCTCGGTCAGCTGTTCACCTACCTGGCCTTTCAGTTCGGCGATGTTTCCGTTGCGACACCGGTCTTTGGAGTCAAAGTGCTGATGGTCGCAGCACTGACTTCGCTGCTGGCAGGAATCAACGTGTCAGAAATCGTGTGGGCAGCTGGAGCAATGGCCTGCGTTGGCATCATTCTGATTCAATGGTCCGGTGGGCGTTCTGATCCCGATGCGGCGCCCAGTCGCCGCGGACTCACGATTACGCTTGCTCTGGGTGCGGCGTTCTGTCTGTCGTTGTTCGACGTGTCTCTGCAAAAATGGGCCAGAAGCTGGAACAGCTATGCCTTTCTTCCGGTCATGTTTGGTGCTGTCGGAGTTCTGTCACTCGTTTTTCTGCCGAAGGTCGACGGACCAAAGCGGTTGCACGAGTTGAAGGCCACAAGGTGGATGCTGGCCGGAACACTATTGATGGCCGTTCAGGCGATGAGCATGTGCTTCTCGCTGGCAGAATTCGGCGACGCACCTCGAATCAACATCGTGTACGCGCTGCGTGGACTGTGGGGCGTCCTGCTTGCCTGGCTGCTGGCACGCACGCTGGGCACGAACGAAGCATCATTAAGCAGGGCGATCATGCTAAGACGTCTGGCCGGTGCACTGTTGCTGACGGCGGCCGTGTTTATGGCGATCGCAGCGTAAGTGGCGTGTTGAGCATAGGTTTCTACACAAGTCACTTCACCCTCCCGTCTTTACGGGAGGGTCGCGAGGAACGAGCGGGGAGCGGCATTGTCGTAGTCTCGCGACGACAATCAGGCGAAATCGCAAAGTAAACCCTCCCCTCGCTTTGGCTCGACCCTCCCGGAAGGAGGGTGCAATCTGTCGTAGCATTTCGTGTAGATGCCAATGCGTTGTTGAGAGGGTCGGGAGTCTTTGGACTCCCGCTGCATTGAATGCGTCGCACTGCTAAGTTCCAATACGTGTTATTGCAATTCCCGCCCCGCCCCCCCCTGAAAGCCCACCATGCTGCAGGCCCCCTGTCAGTGCACACTTTGGATCGCCAGAATTCTGTGCGTGATAACGACAGTTTTGACTGTTCCATCGTTATTAATTGCCCAGGAAGATGATGAAGACTTTCCACCGGGGTTACTGGCAAAGTATGCGGTGGGTGAACACACGATCGAGCGCGTCGACAAAGTGCTTAGCTTTGACTGGGGTGGCGCAGCCCCGGATCAGAGGTTGCCGCGGGGCGAATTTTCGGCACGGTGGTCCGGCAGTCTGCTGGCTCGGTTACCGGGAACGCATCGGTTTCACGCCTTCTTGGCGGGCGACCTGTCGATCGAAGTCGACGGCGAAACCGTCCTGAAGGCTACTAAACAATGGGGATTTGCATCCGGCAAATCGATCGAACTCACACCGGGTGATCACGAAATCACCATCACGTATGCAACACCGAAAGAGTCGGACAAGCCGCGAGCAAGACTGTCCGTCTTCTGGTCGTCGGACAAGTTCACGCTGGAGCCACTTCCTGCGGACGTGTTGTTTCGCGACGAACCGTCACTGGCCGGGATTGATGCCCGCGGACGTCATGTGGCTGATGCTCATCGCTGTGCGGCGTGTCATCAAACCAACTCCGGGCTGGCCGCGATGCAGGCTCCCGCTCTGGATCGAGTGAAAGGAAGTCAGTCGGCCGGAACGCTCGTGCAGCGACTGATGAATCCTACTGCCGTTGTCGCCAACAGCCACATGCCGAACTTCGGTCTGAGCAAACAGGAAGCGAACAGCGTTGCCGCATTTCTTGTGAGCGTTTCGAAGGACGCTCAAAAAGAGAATGGCGTCAAGTTAAAAGAAGATGACGCAGCAGCCGGAACGAAACTGTTGAACTCACTGGGTTGCGTAGCGTGTCACACGTTGCCCGCCGCACAGGAAGACCTGGTTCCGCTGGCCGAACCGTACGAAGGCCCGGAACTAGTCAAAGTTGGTCAGCGGCGCACGGCCGAGTGGATCGATCGCTGGCTGAAAGATCCCGCTTCCTTGAACGCCGATCACCGCATGCCGGTCTTTGAACTGTCCAAAGACGAACGTCGTCAATTGGTGGCGGTTCTCACGAAAAACGAAACCTCATCCCAACCCGGGATCTCGCTGTCGACAGAGAACACGGACGAACTGATCGCCGCCGGAAAAAAACTGGTGACGGCAGCCAACTGCGCCGGTTGTCACACGATTCCCGGCCTGAAGTCGTCGCCCGTGACACGCCTGACGGCACGCACGCTGCAGAAAAAAACGGTTCCCTGTTTTCTACCGCACAGCAAGGGTGCGCCAAACCAGCGCGCGGGACGCCGCCTTCCCTTCTTCCCGCTTCTCGGCAGCAGGGCTGATGCGGTCATGGACTGGTTCGACACGATGGGGCATGACACCGGGCTGAGTTCGTCTGATCAGGGCGAACTGCTGCTGCAGAGAAACGGATGCATCGCCTGTCACGACCGCAACATCGGTCGAGGCCTGTCATTAATCGCTGCCGATCTGCAGAAGGCTCACCCGGGGCTGAAAGGACAAAGCCAGGGACTGATACCGCCACCGCTGACCGCCGTCGGTGATAAACTGACCGACGATTACCTCAGAAAAGCGGTCGCTGGTGAACAAAAGGAACGACGACTGCCATGGCTGTTGGTGCGAATGCCGAAATTCCGCCACAGCGATGCAGAACGAGCAGCCATTGTGCATCATCTGATCACCACCGACCGCGTTCCGGACGAAGCCGACCCAGTCCGAACGGACGTATTGGCTCATGTTGACGTGACGGGGCAAACAAAAGTGACAACGGACGACCTGCTGCTGGGCAATCAACTGACCGGAGCAGGAGGCTTCAACTGCGTAGCCTGCCACACCGCCGGACCGTTTGAACCTCGAAATGTGGCGCTGGGCACACGTGGTTCAGACATCATGTCGATGGGCGATCGTATTCGTCCGCGATTCTTTCAGCGTTGGATGAAAAACCCCATCCGAGTGGTCGCCGGTATCGAAATGCCAGCGATTAAGAAAGCCATGCCGGACGTGCTGGACGGCTCACTTCCGAAACAGATCGGAGCGATCTGGAAGGCATTGAGCGACGATCGCTTTACCCCGCCAACGGTCACCAGTCGTTTTGAACAGGTAGTCAACGTTGCACCTGGTGGCAGGCCTCGAATCGTTCGTGACGTCTTCACGATCGGTCTGGATAAAGACCGGCAGGCGGTGGCTCGTGCCATGGCGATCGGATTTGGCAACGGCCACAACGTCCTGATTGATCTGGATACGATGCAGATTCGCCTGTGGACCATTGGTGAATTTGCACGCCAGCGAACAGAAGGCAAGAGCTGGTACTGGGATATGCCAGGCACGGTTATTCAGCGCTCTCGAAAAAACACATTTGCTCACCAGTTGGTTTCACTGACCGACGATCGAGCGTTCGACGCTGTCATCGACGAAGACCGAGCGTCGGAATTGTTGTCGTACCGCATTCTTCCGGACGGTGTGGAACTGATATGTCGTAGCTGGTTCGACACGTCAGGAGAAGCTGCTCCGACAGCTTCTGAAGAGCCACACTTTGCGAACACGGCATGGACGGATCCGTCACGGCCGTTGCAGTCTGTCGTTACGCGTTACAGAATCATGTCGTTCTCGCAGAGCGGCTCCCGTGCCGGATGGCGGCGTACAATCAGGGTACTTGAGTGTCCTCCGGATTTTGCTTTGACGGCGACCCCTGACGATCTGCTGGTGGACGGCCACGGCACGATCGAAGTCTTGCGGCAGAGTGGTCGTTCTGGTGTTGCCGACCCGGGTCGGCTGGCCCAGGGACAGCAGTCGTTCATTTCCGGGAGCATTGGCGTTCGGGCACCAAACGTTACAGCACTTAAGTCAAAGCCCATCGTGAGTGCAACGCTCCAACAGGTGACTTCGACGCCAGGCTTCATTGGTTCTCGAGCGCCGATTGACATGTCGATCATGCCCACGGCCATGGCGTGGCTGCCCGACGGACGGATGGCGTTTGCGTCATTGAAGGGCCACGTCTGGATTGCCGAAGACACTGACGACGATGGCCTGCCCGACAGTACGACGCTGTTCGAAGAGGGACTGGCCGCTCCGTTTGGAATTCTTGCCGATGTAGATTCCATCATTGTAGGTCACAAACCGGAAATCCTGCGACTGCGCGACACCGACGGCGATGGGCGGGCTGACGTGCGGGAAGTTGTGGCCAGCGGGTGGGGCTACAACGACAATTATCACGACTGGACGTCCGGGCTGATTCGCGATCCGGAAGGCAATATGTACACGGGGCTCGGCAGCGATTATTCGCAGAAGGGCCGTCCCCAAAGCCAGGACCGCTGGCGGGGCGGAGTGATCAAAATTGATCCATCGGGAATTGTGACACCGCTCGGCATGTCGATGCGTTATCCGATGGGTCTGGCCATCGACAGGCACGGCAATCTGTTCGCTACAGACAATCAGGGCGTGCAGAACACGTTTAACGAAATCAATCACATTCTGCCCGGTAAGCACTACGGTGTGCCGTCAGCGAATCAGCCGACGGAAGACCTCAACCCCGAGATTCCAGCGTTGATGATGCCACACCCGTGGACTCGCAGCGTCAACAGTATTCTGTTCTTGCCGGAAAACTATGCGATCCCCGGTCTGCGCGGGCACGGTATTGGCTGCGAATACGATTCTCGGTTCCTGATTCGATTCACCGTGCAGAACGTCAACGGTATTCTGCAGGGCGCCAGCTATCGTTTCAGCCTGCCCGACCAGGAAGCCGGCGGCAGCAATTTTGTCGGACCGATCTGTTCCGCGGTGGCTCCGGATGGAGCGATTTTCATCGGCAGCATTTGGGACAGTGGCTGGGAGGGTGGTCAGAACACGGGTGGAATCACTCGTCTGGTGCCATCAGCAGAGGGCCTGCCCAATGGTATTCAGGAACTGACCGCCACGCCGACTGCCTTCGAAATCGAATTCTTCCGTCCGGTCAACAAAGCCGCTGCGGGCAAAGCGGCCAGTTGGTCCGTCCAGGGCTACACCCGCGAATGGGGCGGCAGCTATGCAACTCCGGATTCCGGCCGTTACACCCTGACACCAGAAGAAATCGAGGTGCTGGAGGGCGGCAAACGAGTACGAATCACGATGAAGAACTTCAAGCCCGGCTATGTTTACAATGTCTCGGCGACTGGCCCCCTGGCCGATTCAGCAAAGCTATGGCCCAGCGAAGCCCACTATTCCATGAAAGTAGTCCCGCAATAAACTTCAGGGGTTCCGGTCGATTTCAGTGGGTTGGCTGCGACTGGTTCTTCGTCAAGTCTTGATTTTGGGGTAGCCGAAGTCGCCAGGCTTTGGACAACATAGAGAAAAACTTCCAAACGCTGGCGAGTTCGGCTACGGAACAACCCCTGTTCCTGGACTTGACCACACACTGGTGCAATTTGCTGATTTTCGTGAACCATTCCGGCTCGTGGGCCTGCCGCTTTTTCAGGCTGGAACACGTCTTTCGCGGCCACGAATCAGCGTAATACGCTGTCACGACGCCGAGTTACAGGAACATTGAAAAACGAGATCAGGCACGCTTCGAAATCACCGGTCTGGCGATACAATCTGACACTTGTCCTCACCGGACGTTGGTAATTCCGACGTCCGGTTTCTTTTTGTGATGTGAAAGGTGGCTCACCGATTTGTGAGTCACATTGTGTGAGAGAAAAACGTGCCGGCAACATCTGTTATTGGACTGCAATGGGGCGACGAAGCCAAAGGCAAAATCGTCGACCTGCTTACCGAACAGCACGAAATCGTGATCCGCTATCAGGGCGGAAACAACGCCGGCCATACCGTCAAGTTTGATGGCAAAACCTTCAAGCTCAGCCTGCTGCCGACCGGTATTCTGCAGGATCATGTGAAATCGGTGATCGCGCCGGGAGTCGTCATTGATCCGAGGGCATTTTTGAAAGAACTCGACGCTCTGATCGCTGGTGGCGAAGACTGCGCCGGCAGGATGATGATCAGCGACAGAGCTCACGTCATCTGCCCGTGGCATCTGCTGGAAGAAACAGCCTTCGAAGCATCACGCGGAGGATCCGCCATCGGAACAACAATGCGCGGTATCGGCACGTGCTACCGAGAGAAGGTCGGTCGCTTTCATGCCATTCGCGTCGGCGATCTTGTTCAGAAAGACGCCTTCGCGGCCAAAGTACGCGAGATCGTCCCCATTAAACAGAAGATCCTGAACGCGCTGAATCCGGACGGTGAACAGATGAATGCGGATCAGATTATTGATGAGTATTCCGCCTGTGCCGACCGCCTGCGGCCGATGGTGGCCGATACAACCGCCTATTTGCTGGATGCACTTGAGAGCGGTAAGAAGCTGCTGTTCGAGGGAGCTCAGGGCAGTCTGCTGGACGTCGATCACGGTACATTTCCATACGTGACATCGTCCAACAGTTCCGGCTGCGGTATTCAGAGCGGCAGTGGCGTTCCTGCGCGAGCGATCGGAAATATGATCGGAGTCGCAAAGGCGTACACAACCCGAGTCGGCGGCGGTCCGTTCCCGACTGAACTCGACAACGAGGTCGGTCAGAAGATCCGAGAGGCTGGCAACGAATACGGTACGGTCACTGGCCGGCCTCGCCGCTGCGGTTGGCTGGACACCGTGGCCACACGCTACAGCGCACGGATCAGCGGAGTGGACAGCGTCGTCATCGCACTTCTGGATGTACTCAGTGGATTCGAAGAGCTCCACACTCGTGACCTGCCGTCGCGCTGTGAAGACCTTGAAATTGCAAAACCCGTGCTGCGTCGAATCGACGGCTGGTCGGAAGACATCACAGGCGTGCGACGTTTTGAAGATCTTCCCACCGCCGCGCAGGAGTACGTCAAAGTGGCTGCTGAACTGATCGGGCGGCCGGTGTCGATCGTGTCCGTCGGTCCGGATCGCGCGCAGACCATTCACATTGCATCCTGACGCCGGAAGAAGCACACCGGTCGAAACCAGCTGTCACGCAGAAACAGCCAATTTCCTGATTTGGTCCCCCACAGCTGGGTCTGCAGCTGCCATGGACGGCATGGCAAAAATCCTACGGTGCGGTGGATTCCACGTTGTGCGATGTACCCCGATTGCGTGTTTTCCCGCATTCGTGCGGTCTCTATGCACAACGTGCAGGTCTTCCATTGTTTCGTGCGTGCGCAACAGTATGCGTGATGCCCATGGTGGGCATAACTCCAATGGGTAGGAGTGCCCCCCTAAATGCCTGCACTTTGGGAGCCGATTACTGAACATAGGGTCACGTAGGTGGTGTTTTTACCCGTAGATTCTTCCCCACTGCTGAGCTTCCTGGGCAGGATTACTAACTTTGGATTGGCCCCGAGGCTTCAATGATTCCGAAATCAGAAAATAGCTTCAGACATGTTTTTCGACCGAACGCCCATCGGACTGACGCAGGTTGGCAACCTCACCCCGCATGACATAAACCCTCGGCGATTAGTCGCCAGAAAAGGCTCTTCTTGCTCATGACAGCTCACCCAATCCACGGCAACAACGCGCAGTTCTCCACAGCCACCACGCAACGGTTTTCTCACCCCCCAATCGCCCTGGCTGCCGACCAGGCTGCCCACTGGCGCGATCACGTTAACAATTGCACTCACCCGGCTGTGCTGTTTGACGCCAACGGACAGCTGACCAACGTGAACGATGCGCTGCGAGTGCGAATGTCTGATCCGGTCACGATGCATGGGACCAACCAGCCGACCGCCTTTGTCTGGCAATCCGTTTGTGATGCTGCCGCCAGAATTGTGGTGCAGCAATCGAAGACGGCCTCCGTCACGGAAGTTTCCGAAGCATTTCCGTTGCACCAGCGGTGTTTTGTCGCGGTCGGACGGATTCTGCGAAACAGTACGGGACACGCTGTCGGTTCGGCCATTGAACTGGTTGACCTCAGTGAACAAAAGAAGCGACTGGGTTCTCTTATTACGCATCCGAATGGACAGGCAATAGACGGTTCGAACGGAAACACAGCCGCAGGCAGAGACCCGGCCGCTGCGGATTCCTTTCAGCAATGGTGCGAACGCCGGGATTCCGCCAGAATCAAGATGACAAAACTGTCACGTCGTGAAACGCAGGTGGTGGCGCTGGTTGCTGACGGGTTACCAAACAAAAGCATTGCTCATGAGCTGGACATCAGCGTGAAGACGATTGAAAAGCATCGAGCGAACGCGACGCGAAAACTAGGTGTTGGCAGCACACCGCAGATGGTGCGGATTGCAGTTGTTGCCGACAACAAGGCTGCAGAGGTCGCCCCGGCAAACACGCCGACGGCCAGTACCAGCGGCAGCACGCTTCCGCTACACCATTTCCAACGTTAGCCGATGCCAAGGGCCACGCGGCAGCGATTCTTGCGCAGGAGTGTAGAGTGACACAGTAATACTCTGTGTGTCCACCCCCGCACGTGAGATTCTTCCTGTCTGCCACAATCTGCCCTTTTCGCACGAAGTGATTGCGGCACCCTCGAACGACATTGTCGCCATCGCTATAGTCCCGGCATGCCGTTGTCAGCGGCGGCCTGGCTTGCATTGAGGCAGTCGCCCGGGAACAATCCGCACGCTCTGTAAGACGGCCGGAAGTGACCGTCATACGCGTAGCTTGATTCCCCGCTGCGGCATAGTCGGTATCCGGACAGCACTTGGACAATCCGTATGAAGATCCACGAATATCAATCAAAGTCACTCTTCAAAGCTGCCGGAATTGCAGTCCCCGACGGGGTTGTCTGCAAATCGGCAGACGAGGTTGCGGCGGCATTCAAAAGCCTTGGCGGTGAACTGGCCGTCGTGAAGTCTCAGATTCACGCTGGCGGACGCGGCAAGGGACGCTTCAAGGAGCATCCTGATCAGCCGGGCGTTGTTCTGGTGCGATCTGCGGACGAAGCACGCGAAAATGCAGAACGGATGCTCGGTAACACGCTGGTCACGATTCAGACGGGCAACGCCGGCAAGCAGGTGAATACTCTGTTTGTCGAACAGGGACTGAAGATCGCTCGCGAACTGTACCTTGGCATCGTGGTCGACCGCGAAGTAGGCGGACCCGTCCTGATCATGTCGTCTGAAGGCGGCATGGAAATCGAGGAAGTTGCAAAGACTCATCCCGAAAAAATTCTGGCGGAACCTTTCGATGCCGCCGAAGGCCTGTTTCCTTATCAGGCCAGAAAGATGGCCTATGCTCTGGGCTTCGATAAGACGGCCGTTCGCAGTGCAGAAAAGTTTCTGCCGAAACTGTGCCGGTTCTTTGTGGACAACGACTGCAGCATGACGGAAGTCAATCCGCTGGTCCTGACAGAAGACGGTCAGATGCTGGCTTTGGATGCCAAGGTTTCGTTCGACGACAACGCTATGTTCCGCCATAAGAACCTGGTGGAACTGCGAGACCTGACAGAAGAGGACGCCTCTGAAGTCCAGGCAAGCGAGGCAGGTCTCAGTTACGTCAATCTGGATGGCAACATCGGCTGTCTTGTTAACGGTGCGGGACTCGCCATGAGCACCATGGACCTGATCAAGCTGCACGGTGCCGAACCAGCCAACTTCCTGGACGTTGGGGGTGGAGCGAACGTTGATCAGGTAACCGAAGCGTTTCGGATTATCCTTTCCGATGACGCGGTAAAGGCCGTCCTGGTCAACATCTTTGGCGGCATCATGCGTTGTGACGTGATCGTCGAAGCGTTACTGGAAGCTTACGAAAAGGTTGGCTTCACCGTTCCGTTGGTGGTGCGACTGGAAGGAACAAACGTCGAGAAAGCTCGCGAAATGCTGGCATCCAGCGGGCGGGACATTGTCACCGCCGAAGACCTGACCGACGCGGCCCAGAAAGTCGTGGCGTCGCTGTCCGCGTAGCACGGGCAAGTGCAAGACAGCGATGTCCGTTGGTATCACACCGAATCGCAAACTTCACGAATCTGAAATGTCAGATTCTTGTCACAGACAAAACCAGAATCATCTGCCAGGGAATCACCGGAAAAACCGGTCTGTTTCACAGTCAGAAGTGTCGTGAATATGCCGCCGAGTGTCAGCCCGGTGTTGACGTGTTCGTCGGCGGTGTGACGCCGGGGAAAGGTGACACAGAAGTTGATGGATTTCCCGTCTTCAATTCCGTCGGTGAAGCGAAGGAAAAAACCGGGGCCAACACGTCGATGGTCTTCGTACCACCACCATTCTGTGCGGATGCGATTCTGGAAGCGGCAGACGCCGGTATCGAGCTGATTGTGGCCATCACGGAAGGAATTCCTGTGATGGATATGATTCGCGTGACACGCGGCCTGAAGAATTCATCCTCACGGCTGGTTGGCCCAAACTGCCCGGGTGTGATCACGCCTGGCGTTGCCAAAATCGGCATCATGCCCGGCTACATTCATACACCGGGGACCATTGGCATCATCAGCAAGAGCGGCACGCTGACCTACGAAGCGGCATGGCAACTTGGGCGAGTTGGCCTGGGGCAAAGCACGGCTGTCGGTATCGGCGGTGACCCGATCAACGGGACCAGCTTTATCGATCTGCTGGAACTGTTTGAAAACGATCCAGGCACCGATGGCATTCTGATGATTGGTGAAATCGGCGGCAATGCGGAACAACAGGCCGCCGATTACATCAAGTCCAACGTTAAGAAACCAGTCGCCGGCTTCATTGCCGGACAAACGGCTCCTCCTGGAAAACGCATGGGCCACGCAGGAGCCATCATTTCAGGCGGTGGTGGTACGGCTGCTGAGAAGATGGACGCACTGCGAGCCGCAGGTGTTGCCGTGTCCGAAAGCCCGGCTGACATGGGTGATGCGATGAAAAAGGCGATGGGCGCGTAGAGCAGTTTTCAAAAAGATGTGCTCGTGGGAAATCGACCCTCGAAAGGGGAAAGACGTTCACCGCGGCCACAAGTCAGCGTGAAACGCTGTAGACCGCTCGGTCATTCTGCCGCAACCTTTGGCAGGTTCATCACGATATCCGCGTCCGTGCGCTTCAGTTCCGCGATCGTGGCATTGCGCAGTGCGATCAGCTGATCCTTCAATTCCGGTTTCTGCGCCACGTTGTTGAGCTCATCGGGATCGGCGTGTAGGTCGTACAGTTCCTCGATTTCGCCGTCAACAAGATTGCGAATGTACTTGTAGCGTCCCTGCCGCAACATGAAGTACCACGGAATTCCATTGATGTTTGTTTCCGTGGTGTCTGCCGGCAACTGACTGGTGTCTGCCCCGTAACTCCGCGCGGTGAACGCTGTTAACGATGGGTGTTTCCAGTCGTAATCCGGATCCTTCAACAGCGACGTCAGGTCATGCCCGTGCATTTTCCACGGCAGGTCGATTCCCGCAAAGTTGAAAAACGTGGGAATCAAATCCACTCCGGAAACCGGATGCGGGACGACTTTTCCTGTTGGCAATTGTGACGGCATGCTGACGATCAGTGGTGACCGAATATTGGCGTCGTAGGGAGCCAGTTTTGTGTGAAACCCGTGCTGCCCCCAGGCAAACCCCTGATCAGACGTAAACACAATCAGAGTGTTCTCGTACTGGCCGGATTCCTTCAGTGCAGCCACCAGTCGTCCCACGCTTTCGTCCAGCGCCCTGACTCCCTGATGATACTGCCGCACCCAACCGTCCAGCGTGTTGCCGTGAATCGACGTTGTCCCTTCAACCGTCTGGCCTCCAAACCCCCCATTCATGGACGGAACGCCGTCGGCATTGGGGATCCATCTGTTCACCTTCTGCATGTAGGCCGGCTTGCCTGGTCGAGGCGGGTAAATGTCTTTCGGCACGGGGACGCTGAGACCAGGATAGTCGTTGCGATGCCGTTCCGCCGGTGTGAACGGACCATGCACGGCTCCGTAACAGACCCAGCAGTACCACGGTTTGTCCTGGTCACGGTTTTCACCGCGAATAAAGTCTTCCGCCCAGTTAGTGTAATTGTCTGTGCTGTAGCCTTTGGTCAGCTTTGGCGGCCCACCGTTCGTTTCAATCAGCTGGTCGTAGAAGTAATTGCCAGCGTTGTCCGGATAACGCGGCCGGTTCCAGACGATCTGATGATCCCAGTCGCGGTTTGCTCCGGTGTCTGTTCCGGTATGCCACTTGCCAACCTGACAGGTCGAGTAGCCGTTTGCACGAAAGACGCTCGGCCAGAATGGGCACTTTGCCGGGTCGTATTCACTGCCAGGATATTGCCCCTCCATTCGCATGGAATCGACACCGTACTGGTGATGGCCAGTCAGCATGGTGGCTCGGGATGGCATGCACCATGTCCCGATGTAGGCGTATTCGAAGCGTACTCCTTTCGCCGCAAGGGCATCGATATTTGGCGTATTGACCCATGAATACGCCTGCGGATAACAGCCCACGGTTCGATACGAATGGTCATCCGTATAGATCAGCAGAATATTGGGACGTGCGGCTGCTGAAACGGCTTCGCACAACATCAGGAACACAACGCACACAAGTAATGATCGTGCAGATTTCACTGGCAGAATCCTTTGAAGATGTTGCCGCGTCGCAGCTGGAGAGAACACTGTCGTGGCAACAGTCTACGGCCTGGCGGACGGAACAACAACGATTCGTCGGCGCCTTACGTTATCGCGCGATCCGTATCGGTGAGACACAGCCAGCAGAGAAATCATCCTGGGGCGCGATGAGTCGTCAGGGAAATGACACCAGAGCCCTATTTCTGTGCCACAAAATCCAGCACACGCGGCGCGTCGAGGACCGGTTTCAGTACTTCAACGAATGCCAGATGTTCGGCGTGAGGCAAATAGACGGCTCGACCTTCATCGGAATCGAAGGTCACCATAAAGCAATGAGTAAACCCGGCGTCATGTTTCTCCGGGCTGTTGTTTGTGCCCCATTCGAACGATTTGATCGTGTCGATTTTCCCTGGCAGGGCTGCAAAGGCTTCCTCCACTGCTGCGATATCCTCTGCCGCGGCGTCTTGCTTGAAACGGAAAAATACGGCGTGCCGCAGCGGCGTTTCGATTGAAGTTTCTGACGGAGTGCCCCAATAGTCGATTACAAAGACCTTGTCCATGTGGGGACGCAGGACATCGCCGAAGGCTTTGTGTGCGGCATGCGGCAGATACGCCGCGCGCCCCGACTCATTCGCAAATGTCAGCAGAAAACAGTGTGTGAACCCATCGTTAAGACCTTCCGGGCTGTTGTTTGTGCCCCATTCAAAATCAATGATTTCGGTGATCTTCGACGGCAACTCACGAAACGCATCGACAACTCCGGCAACGTCTTCTTCGCTGGATTCTTCCTTAAACGAAAAGAACACCGCATGCCGCAGAACTTTGCCTTCTGTGTTTTCGTCGCTCACGGACTCTTCCTCGTTTGGCTCAGGCGATGATGTGTCAATTGCCTGCGGATTAGACGCAACAGTGTCTTCCACTGTCGATGTGATGCTGTCGGATGTTTCTGACGGACTCTGTTCGCAGGCCGAACACGCGATCAGCAGCAGGCAACTCACGAACAGCCGACTCGCGGGGAAACGCTGCTCCAGGAGATCATTCGTTACAGACAAGTGCGGCATGGTCGTGGCTCCCGGAAACAGCAGTTGCAAATCAATCTACGTCTGCCACTTTAGTGACCCTGCAGGCATTTGAGTATTCAACAGTGGCTGGGAACAATCAGGATTTGTATAACTGATCCAACCGCCAGATCATTCCCTCCGGAGTTCCCTTCATGTTGAGATCCGCTATCAGTTTCTTCGCCTTCCTGATCTTCACATCTGCCGCATTGGAAGCGGCTGACTGGCCACGTTTCCGAGGTGCCGACGGCAATGCGTCTGCACCGTCTGCCAACGTGCCGCTGACGTGGAGTGCCACTGAAAACATGGCATGGAAGACTGAGATCCCCGGCAACGGTGCTTCCAGCGCCACCGTTTTTTACGGCCGCGTCTACTTAACTTCCTTCACGGGATACGGTCTGGATCCGGATGATCCGGGAGATCGAGAAGACCTGCAGCAACACGTGTTGTGTTTCGACCTGGTGGACGGAAAGCTGCTGTGGAACAAGTCGACCAAAGCTTCCGAATCTGAACAGGAGGCCACTCGGCGAGTTGCCGATCACGGTTTCGCAACGGGCACGCCTGTCTGTGATGAACTTGGTGTATACGCTTACTTCGGCGTGTCCGGACTGGTTACGTATGACCACGAAGGCAACCTGTTGTGGCGGGCGGAAACGGGCGACAAAACGGTGGGATTCGGATCGGCCGCCTCTCCCATTCTGTACCATGATCTGGTCATTATGAACGCCAGCATCGAAGCAGGCACGGTATTCGCCTTCGACAGAACCTCCGGTAAAGAAGTCTGGCGGATCGAAAACGTTGACAAAAGCTGGACAACTCCGATCGTCGCCACCTCAACGGAGGGCCGTGACGAACTGATTGTCAGCTACAAGGAGCACGTTCGTGGGTTTGACCCTGCCACTGGCGACGAGTTGTGGCACTGCGAAGGTGTGCAGGATTACGTTGTGCCCTGCGTGGTCGTGAACGACGGGATCGCATACGTGATCGGTGGCCGCAAGAACCAATCCATGGCAATTCGCATGGGCGGCAGCGGTGATGTCACCGAATCACACAGAATCTGGGAAACCAACATCGGTGCCAACGTGACGTCCCCCGTTTACCACGAAGGCCACCTGTACTGGATCAGTGATCGCGGCATCGCCAATTGCTCAGACGCCAAGACCGGGGAGAGTATTTATCGCGAACGCGTCAGGACAAAGGATCGAGTTTACGCGTCTACGTTGCTGGCCGGAAATCGGATGTACCTGACGACTCGAAAAGACGGTGTGTTCGCGGTCGCCCTGGGACCGGAGTACCAGGAACTGGCACACAACGTCATCGACGGCGACGACAGTACGTTTAATGCGACTCCCGCCGTGGCTGGTAATCAGTTGCTGTTCCGCACCAATGAGTATCTGTACTGTATCGGCGCGAAGTAATTTGTGTTGACTTCTCAGGGTGGATGGGGCCTACGCGGACCATGAAAGAGAATCTCGTACTAGGCATTTTTTCAGCGATACCACTGGTCCTGTTGTTCGTGGTGCGCCAGTTCCTTCGTCGAAATCGGCGGAAGCCGGGAACGCGGCGAATGATTCGCCTGATTGTCGGCAACACACTCATCGGTCTGTTTATGTTGTCTGTCACCGTTCTTGGCGGAGAACTGTACTATCGTTTCTTTTATGACGAGACAGATTCGTTTGGCCTGACGAAGGTGACCACCAGGTGGTTCGACCGACACTTTCAATTCAACACTTCCCGATTCCGTGACAATATTCAGTACCACGCCACTCGTTTGAAGGATCGCAGACAGGTGACGTTCGTGGGTGATTCATTCACGGCGGGGCACGGTGTGAAGAATGTTGATGACCGTTTCGCAAATCGCATTCGCACCTCCAGGCCGGAATTGAACATACATGTGGCGGCACGGTGTGGCTGGGATACCGGTGCTCAGCTGGATTTCCTTCACAGGGCTGCGGAAAGTGGCTATGAAGTCGACGCCGTCGTGCTTGTCTACTGCCTGAACGATGTGGCGGACATCATTCCGGAATGGCAGGCGGTCGCAAATCGAATCTACGCTGCGCCGAAGCCCGGTTTTTTCGTGCAGCACAGCTTTCTGTTGAATACGTTGTACTATCGGCTGAGGTCACTTCGTGAACCAGATATAGGCAATTATTACAGCTTCGTTCGCCAGGGCTACACTGGGACGCTTTGGCAATATCACAGCGAACGAATGCTGGCCATGCGCGACATCGTCGAGTCAATGGGTGGAAAATTTCTGGTCGTGACATTTCCGTTCCTGCATGCATTGAACGAAGACTACGCGTACCAGAATCACCACGATCAGATTGATCTGCTTTGGAAGGAGTTAAACGTACCACACCTGGACCTGCTGCCGGTTTTTGAACCGTATTCGCCAGACACAGTTGTGGTCAGCCCATACGACGCACATCCCAACGAGTTCGCGCACGAACTCGCAGAAGCAGCGATTCTGAAGTTTCTGGATACGCAGCTGCTCCTGGACGATGGTGAGTGACGTGCGGAACGAGCAAACAATGAACACATGGTCGTCTGACAGGACAGAACGACGGGGCGATCAACGCAACATCTCGCGGCGACATGTGTTCGTCTGTGTCCTGATCTGCACGCTGGTTTTTCTGATCTACGGACAGACACTGTCGTTCGACTTCGTTAGTCTCGACGACCTGACGTATGTGACAGAAAACCCCTTCGTTAATACCGGAATTACCGTAAGGAATTCGCTGGCGGCATTCAGTTTCGACGGCGTTTCAAGCAAAGGTAACTGGATTCCGCTGGTGTGGCTCTCGCTGATGCTTGATGTGGAGATGTGGGGAGACTGGGCTGGTGGGTTTCATCTGACAAACATCATCCTGCATTGTGCAAACGCTTTGCTGTTGTACGGTGGACTGCTTTCACTGACACGGTGCAGAAGCGAGTCCGCAGTCGTCGCGATTCTGTTTGCGATTCACCCTCTGCACGTTGAGTCCGTTGCGTGGGTGGCTGAACGCAAGGACGTTCTGTGCACGTTTTTCGGATTTGCTGCGATCTGGGCGTATGGGCTTTACGGCACGCGATCGTGGTCCGGATATTATGTTATTTCGGTGTCAGCATTCGTGTGCAGCTTGCTGGCCAAGCAGACATTTGTGACGTTGCCGTTTCTGTTGCTGCTGCTGGATTTCTGGCCGCTGGGTCGATGCTTTCGCAATGATCCCCGACGCAACAGGCCGTCAGATGGTGAAGCAGACGTGTCCGCGGTAACCGGCGACGCCAACAGTATTCGGCGTGTACCCGCACGTCGGGTGCTCCTTGAAAAGATTCCCTATCTGGTTTTGTCGCTCATTTTTTGCGGGATCGTTCTTGTCGCGCAGACGCACTCAATGACGCAGGAAGTAACATTGCGATCACGAGTTGGCAATGCCGCGATTTCATATGTTCGTTATGTTACGAAAACAGTGTGGCCGACGGACATGAGTGTGTTTTACCCGCATCCTGCGAGCGAAATTGAACCGCTCGCACTTTGGGCAGCGACGACCTTCGTCGTCGGAGCATCTGTCGCGGCGGTGTTCGTTGCCCGTCGCGTTCCGTACGTGTTCACCGGATGGTTTTGGTTCCTGGGGACTCTTGTTCCCATGATTGGTTTCGTTCAGGTCGGCCGCCAGCAAATGGCCGACCGATACGCTTATCTGCCCACCAGCGGACTGTTCGTGGTCATCGTCTGGTCGCTGTCTGGTCTTCACAAACGACTGACTGTGAGAAAATCGATCGTGCCTGTGGCTATGGTCCCTGATCGCGTGGCGACAGGCATCCTACTGGCGCAGCAACGTTTCGCTGTTCGAGCACGGGTTGTCGGTGACCGAAAACAATGGCCAGTTGCACGAATGGCTCGCGCAGGCACTTTTCGCAGATGGCCGAACGGCAGAGGCGTTCGCACATTTTCAGCGTGCTGCCGTGCTTGTTCCACTCGACCATATCCTTTTCGAAAAATGGGGCGCCTGCCTGAGTGAAGCCGGCAGATCTGACGAGGCGATGGAGAAATTTCATCAATCGCTGAACAATAATCCGCGGCATGCACCATCACATATTGGTCTGGGATTATTGTATGAGAGAAAGGGGTATCGCGACCCTGCCACTGATCATTTTCGGGCAGCACTCTCCTTTGATCCGAGGTCATCCGTAGCGTACTATAATCTGGGAAGGCAACTTCTCATCGTTGGACGTTTGACTGAAGCCACAACGCATTTTCGCAGTGCGATCGAATTTAATGCGGACTATGCGATGGCTCACAGCAACCTGGGGTTGGCGTTTTACGCTCAGGGCCGCCTTGAAGCAGCGGCTGACAGCTTTAGAACTGCCATTCGTATAGACCCGTCTCTTGAACAGGCCAAAGCTGCCTTGACTGCGATTGAGGCAGCGGCCGGAAACTAAATGTCGGAAAGACATTTATCACGAACGTGCCAGCACATCGGGTCGAGTTTGCGGAT